>OCTW013390148.1_pt1 | contig 71522 bp, 61 predicted proteins | sample 1539671 | NCBI WGS metagenome assembly OCTW01 (sample SAMN02144230, study PRJEB22623) | gut metagenome | biome: sheep rumen | host: Ovis aries | place: New Zealand | reverse complement strand
CTCTTATCCCTTTTACTGTTTAAAGGTCAGTTCCTTAAAATAAAACTTTTCAGAACTTTCAAGGTTGTTTCACTGTTCAGTTATCAAGGTGCTCAAAGCATCGAATTAATTCCGATGCAGCGGAGAAGGAGGGATTTGAACCCTCGCGCCGCTATTAACGACCTGCACCCTTTCCAGGGGTGTCCCTTCGGCCAGCTTGGGTACTTCTCCAGAAATACTTGTTGCCCTACGATCTGGCGACTTTGCCTTCGCCACATATTGTTATGAATGATCGAATCTCATCTCCGATCAAACGGAGAGGATGGGATTCGAACCCATGCGCCCTTGCGGACAAACGGTTTTCAAGACCGCCTCGTTATAGCCACTTCGATACCTCTCCAAAACCGTTTCGTGCTGCTTTTTTGCAGCGCTCGATTAATATATCATCCTGCGGATAGAATGTCAACACTTTTTTTATGAGCGTATTTCATGAAGCACTTCATGACGCATTTCTTGACCGTATTTCTTGACCATTTCATGAACGCTTCCAGTCTTTGAGTAACAGTTCCGCCAGTAAAAGATCTTGAGGCACCGTAATTTTAATATTTCGGACATCGCCCTCTACAATTTTCACACGCACCCCTGCGTGTTCTGCTGCCATGGCATCATCCGTCACGGTTACACCATCTGCAAAGGCCTTCTCATACGCAGCCAGAATCAGTGGATAAGAAAAAGCCTGTGGTGTCTGCATCATTCGAAGCGTTCTTCTGTCAGGTGTGCTGACCACCATCTCCTGCTCATCCACAATCTTGACTGTATCCCGGGCTGGTACAGCAACTGCTGCAGCCCCATATGAAGCAGCAGCTTCTGCCGCACGTGCAATCACTTCCTGGCTGACAAGCGGCCTTGCCCCGTCATGAATCAGCACGCAGGAAATATCGTCACTCAGTGCACGGAGACCACATAACACAGAATCTCCCCGCTCTTCCCCTCCCGGAACGATCTTGGATACCTTGGTCAGTCCATACCGCTTCACAATCTCTTCCCGGCACTTCATGACCTGGTCCGGTCCCGTTACGAGTACGATTTCATCAATGTCAGGACTCTGCTGAAATGCCTCGATTGTCCAGGCAATCACGGGCTTTCCACAAAGGCTGAGATACTGCTTCGGCATCGACTGATGCATCCTTCTGCCTGCTCCTGCAGACAGAATGACGGCTGCATGTTTCTGCATATACGATCACCTTTCTCCAAGTCTGAGATTTGGAATGGCATTCAAACTCCAGTCGGAGCGGATCCCTTTTTTGAAGTCATAGTATGCTGCAGCGCCGATCATAGCTGCATTATCGGTACACAAGATCGGGGACGGGCGGTAGAAAGCTACTCCCCTCTCAAGGCAGGCCTGTTCCATCGCATGCCTCAGCGCACTGTTGGACGCAACTCCTCCGGCAATCGCAAATTTCCGGAAATGAAACTCCTCAACCGCCCTCATGGCATGTGAAACCAGCACATCCACCACTGCCTTCTGAAAGGATGCCGCTACGTCCGGTACACATATTTCCTCTCCCTTCATACGGCATTCGTTCAAATAGTTCAGCACCGCACTTTTCAAGCCGCTGAACGAAAAGTCATACTCCGACCCTCTGACCTTCCCCTGTGGGAACACAATGGCGTCCGCATTGCCCTCTCTGGACACTTTGTCAATCTTGGGACCTCCCGGATAGCCCAGGCCAATTGCGCGGGCAACCTTGTCGAACGCCTCCCCGGCTGCATCATCGCAGGTTTTCCCCAGGATCTCATATTCTCCGTAGTCCTTTACCAGCACGAGATGCGTATGGCCTCCGGAAACAATCAGACACCCGAAGGGCGGTTCAAGTTCTTTATTCTCAATGTAGTTTGCGCTGATATGTCCTTCAATATGGTGAACCCCGACAAGCGGCAGATCCTTTGCCCATGCAATCGCCTTTGCTGCAGATACGCCGACCAGCAGCGGGCCGATCAGCCCTGGTCCATAGGTCACTCCGACAGCATCGATATCATCGAGTGTCATCTGTGCATCCTCAAGCGCCTTCTCCACAACCTGACTGACGCGCTCAATGTGCTTTCTGGAAGCGATTTCCGGCACGACACCGCCATAGAGCGTATGGATATCAATCTGTGAGGAAATGATATTGGACCGCACATCCCGTCCATTGACAACAACCGCAGCTGCTGTTTCATCGCAGGAGCTTTCGATTCCCAATATTCTGATTTCTTTTGTGTCTTCCATCTTTCGTTCAGTCCTCAAAGTCAAGTTCGCAGCTCATCCCGTCATTTCCGCACTTTGTCTGTGGAAAAATCGTCTCCGCCATCTTCAGATACTGCTCCGGGTGTGTCAGTGAGGGACTATAGTGCGTCAGCCAGAGTTCTCTCACCCCCGCATCCGCAGCCAAGGAAGCTGCCTCCCGGATCATCATATGCTTGTGATCCTTTGCATTCGCCAGCTTCTCCTCTTCGCCATACATTCCTTCACAGATAAACAAATCCGCTTTTTCCGCATTTCGGACAATCGAGGCTGTCGGCCGGGTATCGGTCGTATACGTCAGCTTCAGCCCCTTTCTTGGCGGTCCCAGCACCATATCCGGTGTCAGAATCCTGCCATCCTCTGCGGTTATCGTCATCCCCTTCTGAAGCGGATTCCAGTATTTCAGAGGGATTTTCTCTCGCTTTGCACGTTCCTGGTCAAACCGGCCCTTTCTGTCCAGCTCCACTGTATATCCATAACAGGGCACTCTGTGATTGACCTTGAATGCCCTGAGGCGATAACCATTCAGCGTGAATTCCTGCTCATCCCCTTGTATTTCCACATATTGAATTTCAAATGGCAGTTCCGGTGCTATGACTCTCAGTGCATTCACAACCCGGGGCAGCCCTTTCGGTCCGATCAGTGTCAGCGGCTTCGTCCTCTCTGCGTTTCCCATCGTCAGAAGGAGACCGGGAAGTCCGCCGATGTGATCCCCATGGAAATGAGTGAAGCAGATGACATCAATCGGCTTGAAGCTCCATCCCTTCTTGCGCAGCGCAACCTGGGTTCCTTCCCCGCAGTCAATCAGAAGACTGCTTCCGTTATATCGCACCATCAGACTTGTCAGATGGCGGTACGGCAGCGGCATCATTCCGCCGCAGCCGAGCAGACAGACATCAAGCATGGATCAGTTTTCCTTCCTCTTCCACATAATCAGTGCATCCTCCCTGGGTTGTTCGTAATAGTCTTTCCGAACTCCCTCTGTCCGAAATCCCAGACCTTCATAAAGTGATACAGCAGCCTTGTTGCTTTTACGCACCTCAAGGGTATAGTCGCAGATCCCCTCTTCTCTTCCGCGCTGCATGACCTCGGTCAGCAGCTTTCCGGCAATCCCCTGTCTTCTCATAGCATCCGAGACTGCAACGTTCATGATGTTGCCTTCCCCGGCAGCATTCAGTAATGTCACATACCCCGCAATCTCGCCATCTGTGCAGTCCTCGGCAACCAGCATCGTATACTGCGCCTGATGCAGGGATTCCCGCAGCATCTTCTCACTCCATGGCAGAGAAAAATATAGTTTCTCCATCACTGCAATCCGTGGAAGATCCTTTTCCTCAGCGGGTCTGATCCGGATGGGGTTCTTTTCCGCAAGTCTGCAGCTTCTGACTCTCTCCGCCTGAGAAACTCTGAGATAAATCGGCCTGTGTTCTTCCGCTGTTTCTGTCCTTCCGGCTGCCAGCAGCTCTTCCGCCCTCAATGCAACAGATGCTGCCCTCTGTTCAAGAAGATTCAACGGAGCAATCCGGTATGGTACCATCAGCTTCTCATTCAGAATGTCACGGTATTTCACGCATCCATCCCCAAGAAGAATCAGCCTCTTCCCGGTTTTTTCTGCCATCTCATTCAGCTTGATACACAATTTTTCAACTGAAACAGGCTTCTGATCCATCAGGACAACCAGTGAGGTTTTATCCGGGCTGACAGATGATAAATCATCCTGATACGTATAAACCCCGGCAAATACTTCCGTCCTCCTGGCATCCATCATCGGACAGATCAGCTCGCCGCAGCCATGAAAATTGGATGCGAGTCCCTCTAATGTCGGAACATTGATGATCGGGATCTTCAATGCAAGCGCAATCCCCTTTGCTGTTGCTGATCCAATCCGTAATCCTGTAAAGGAACCCGGTCCGCCTGAGACAGCTACTGCTCCCAGGGTTGTTTTATCCAGTTCAATCGCACGAGAAAGTTCATCAATCATCGGAAGCAGGGTCTGGCTATGCGTTTTCTGATAATTCACAGTATACGCTGCAATCAGTTTCCCATCCTCCACGACGGCAGCTGACGCAGGCATTCCAGATGAGTCAATCGCGAGTATTTTCATCTCTTATCCCTCTACCGTAATTTTTCTGTAATCAAATCCCTTTTCCGGATTTTTTTCAATCGTGACACGTTTCAGCTTCCCGTCCGGAATTTCCTCCATCAGGTCTTCTATCAAGTTTGCCCACTCAATCAGGCAGACACCATTCCCATAGACATAGTCGTCCCACCCGACTTCCATCATTTCCTCCGGGTCGCTGATTCGATATACATCAAAATGATACAGCGGCAGCCGTCCCTCCTCATAAAGCTGCAGGATGGTAAATGTCGGACTACTGATGTCTTCCTGTATGCCAAGACCTGCTGCAAATCCCTTTGTGAATACAGTTTTTCCAACACCAAGATCGCCCAGGAGCGCGATGACATCTCCCGGAGCCGCTTTCTCCGCCATCTGAAACCCGAGTCTGAACGTATCCTCAGGAGTGAATGCTTCTGCCACCTTCTTCATAACTGCCCCTCTCCGGCACGCTGATGCAGAAACGCAAGCGGATCTGCTGAACTGATGAAATTCATCAGCATAAATGCACAGTTTGCTGCAACATTCTCTTCCCTCAGAATCCGTGCTGCCTCCTGTCTGTCTGCCAGTACCACATCCAGCTGCTCCGTATCCTCCAGACCACTCTGACTGATTGTCCCACCGGCTGTTCCAAAAACCATACAGCAGCTTTCATCTGTCATCCCTGCCGACGAATAAAACGGCCGCTCATATCCGGAGCCAGACAGTACAGGATGAAACTCAAGTCCAGTCTCCTCCTGCATCTCTCGCAGAGCAGCCTCGTCTACCCGCTCTCCTTCCTCGACAAGGCCGGCGAGCAGTTCATAGATATAGGCGCCAAGCGGGTATCTGTATTGATGAACCAGAACCACCCGGCCTCTGTCCTCCCCGTATAAAGCGAACATGACAACACCATCAGGTCTGTCGACTCCGGTCATCAGATCCAGTTTTTCTGCCGACTCTCTTCTTGAACACATATAATATTTCTTGTGATTGCCAATCCGGTCTGTCGTATTGAGCTCATAATAGTTCAGAAACCGATTATTTGTAACCTGACTGACACGGTCTACCTCTGCCATCTTTTCTGATATCTGCCCTTTCATTTTATTCTTTATTCTGTCTGCGCCTTTGCTGCTGGGCGCCGGAATTCTGTCCAGTGTTCCTATTATCCTTTCGATAAAACCCTTTGTCAAGCAAGGGGACGGATGTCATTTTGGTGCGTTTTCGCGATGAGATGTGAAGATTTCATGAATTAAACCCATCCGGATTGTTCATAAAAAAACTGCGTGTTAAGATAGAAAATAAATAACAAGGCAGTCCCTTGTTGTATCTCAATATACTGGGAGGTGGCCCTTTATGAATCATTCCGATAACCGATCTGCCATGGTCACAGTATCCTTTGTCCTGGCGCTTGTCGCTTTTGCGTCATTTCAGATTTTCTTTATATCGCTTCCATGTGCATCCGTTTCAATCATCCTGGCACTCATTTCGAGAGGCGATGGTCCTCTTGTCCCTCGTGCCAAGGCTGCTCTAGCATGTGCAAGTGCAGCTGCCATACTGACAACTGTTCTGACAATGTCTGCCGTCTATACATATATGCATAATCCACAGCTTCGTGCTGAGGTGGAGCAGCTTTACCAATACTACACTGATCCAGATGCCGAGAATGGTTCAACCGACGCGTCATCCAAGAGCGGAGAGGCTCTCCTGCGGGAGATTCTGTCAGGCCAGTACAGAGCGGACAAGCAGAGCGGTACCTCGTCCGATACTGCCCCGTCTGGCACAGATCCTCAGAGCGCAAATGAAGTCTCTGCCACACTGAACGGAGGCCGTGTGATATGACCAGTTCCAGTCTGAAGGCCCGCAGCCGTGCAATCTTGATCGATTGCTACGCATTCGCTGTGTTTGCCTCCATCATCATAAGTGTTCTGAACATAGTCCTGTTTTGTCTCGGAGACCTTGCTTCTTTTTCCTCCAGGAGAAATATTGTCGGTTCTTCTCTGAATCTGCTGATTTCATTGATCCTGTTTGCTGTCTCCACACTGCTGCAGACCGGGTACTGCTTTCTTTCCCTGAACATTGCGCGAACAGGCCACGCTAGAATCAGAGACTTGTTTCTCGGGTTCCGTTATCACACTGGAAGACTGGTGCTTCTTTCCATGGCCCTGACCGTCATACAGTACCTGTGTGCCTTCCCCCTTGTCTATCTGATTTTTGCATTTCTTCTTCAGGGGACAAGGACTTCCATGTTTGGTGTTTCGCTTTCATCAGACCTTCAGTTTGCGGGGATCGCCATCCTCTGCCTGCTGCTGTCTGCATTGCTCTATGGCGTGTTTTATCTGTTATATGACCAGGCTCTGTTCTTATTCATCGACCATCAGGACTATCGTTTTCTGCAGTGCCTCAAGGAAAGCCGGAAGATGATGTACGGTCACCGAATACAGCTGTTTCTGTTGAACCTTTCTTTCATTGGCTACTGGGTGCTTTCCATTCTCTCCCTTGGCACAGCTTATATCTGCGTCAAGCCATACATAGCTGTCACAAAAGCGCTCTTTTATGTAGAGCTGTCCGGACAGCGCGACCCATACGGTATTTGATTTTCCATCAATACCAGCCGCAGCTGCAAAACAAGAAAAAAGAGGAATCTCGCTCCTTATGGAAGCGGGATTCCTCTTTTCATACGATTGTTTCTATTACTCTGCCAGGGCCTTCTGGATGCCCTCCAGCAATTCATCATAGGTTTCAAAAGCCGGCAGCTGCGGATAATCCTTCCGGATCTGATCGGTCGTGCGGAATAAAAATCCCGCCTTGCTTGCCTTGATCATTGCAAGATCATTAAACGAATCCCCGGACGCAATGGTATCAAAGCCGATAGACTGAAGCGCCCTGACTGTATTCAGCTTGGAATCCGGAATCCGCATTCTGAATCCTGTAATCATTCCATCCGGAGCAACCTCGAGCGTGTTGCAGAACAACGTCGGCCATCCAAGTTTTTCCATCAGCGGTGAAGCAAACTGTGTGAATGTATCGCTGATAATGATTACCTGCGTCTGTGCGCGAAGTCTGTCCAGAAATTCTCTGGCTCCCGGAAGCGGGTCAATCGTTGCAATTGTATCCTGGATCTGGCGGAGTCCCAGCCCATGTTCCCGGAGAATACCCAGTCTCCACTGCATCAGCTTATTATAATCCGGTTCGTCACGAGTCGTCCGCTTCAGCTCGGGAATTCCACTCGCCTGAGAGAATGCAATCCATATCTCCGGCACAAGTACTCCTTCAAGGTCCAGGCAAACGATATTCATGTCACTTCTCCTCCTGATATCTGTCAACTGTCTGTCTATTCTGCTCCGAGAATTCTCAGCGACTTTACCCCATCCATCGCATCGATCTGGTCCATCATCTCCGTCACATCCCCGGTCTCAGGCATCACCTGAACACTGATCGACGTCGAAGCCATTCCCGATACCGGGATAGACTGATGGATTGTCAGAATGTTTGCTCTTGATTTGGCGACAATCATCAGTACATCGCTCAAAAGCCCCGGCTCATCCCTCATTTCGATCAGAAATGTGATGGTCTTTCCCCTTACATTCTCATGGAACTCAAATATATCATCCTTATATTTGTAAAAGGAGCTTCTCGAAATTCCAACTTGATCGGTTGCCTCCATCACTGAAGGTGGGTTCTTTCCCTCCAGGAGTCTTTTCACCTCCACAACCTTCAACAGGACCTCCGGAATCGCATTCTGTGTCACTACATAATACTTTTTCTGCTCATTCTGCATCTTCAGAAACTTCTTCCGCCTCCGCCTGCCGAATAACCACCTGATGTCGTGTGCGTTGACGTTGTTCCGCCGCCGGATGACCCTCCGCCGCCATCATTTCTAGGGATCTTCCTGGAGGTTACAAACTGATTTACAAGCCTGTCATCTCGTCTTTTCAGGGTAAGCCCAACCTGATCTCTCTCCGAAAACCCGTCTCCCGAAATTTCCTTCATGGAGTACGCGCTCTTCACAGATGCGAAAAATGCCAGAAAACCGGCTGTCCCTGCCAGAAGGGAAATCAGGATCTTGACAGGCGTAACGGTCTTCGGCTTATGGTAAACGGTCACTTCCCCTGTATCCTGGTTTACGATCCGAGTTCCATCCGGGATTCCCTTCCTGTAATACCGGCCTGTGTCCTTCAGCATACTCTCGAATGTTTGATCGTATTCCCCTTCGCTGACATACTCATACGCATGATCCAATAGTGTATCGACCCTTGCATCTGTCAGATAATACTGCAGACCGCCATAGGTTGCAATGTATATCTGACGGTTATCCATGTCAATGACATAGCTGGCTCCGCTTGCTGTTTCCGGGCCATCATCCGTCAGGGACTCAAAGTACGCCTCCGCAAACTGCTGCGTTGTCTTTCCTTCCGTCTGATCTGTTGTGACAAGTCGAAGCTCATATCCGGTCTTCTGGGAGAGCTCTGCTGCCTGCTTGAGCAGCTCTGTCTCTTCCTCTTCCGTCAGCAGCTGTGCGCGATCCTCCACACTGGCCAGCCTGCTGCCGGATGCATAGATCAGCTCAGTTTTCTCCTCCGGCTCTGCTCCGAATGCATTTGCGCTGTGCACGCCCGAAATAACCAGGACTGCTGTAGCCAATTGCAGGAAAAATATCGTCCCCAGCCTGAAAATGCTGTCTTCTCTGTTTTTTCTGATATTCATGGACAGTCCTCCTCACATCAGAAAATATAACAGTGCCAGGACAATCACAAACAGGCTCCCTCCGAGTGCCCCGGCAAAAGCCGACAGCTTCACCATGTCGACCGGAAGCCTTCCATGAATTTCCCCTGTCTGACCATTCATGGCAAAGTAATATTTTGCTCCGTCCAGAGCCTTATATGTCAGCAGCCAGACCGGGAGAAGCATGTATGCATATTGCTCCGACTTTATGCTGAAGGACGATTGTTTTCCAGTGACAACTGAATATCCCTCCATCGTCCTCTCCAGAGCGTGCTCTGCATATCGTTTTGCCCTCTCCTGCATCTCTTTTGCGATCTGTTCTGACTCGATGTCCCGCTTCTGGGCAACAAATCCCTGCAGATAGCCAATGGTAAATGGCTTTGCCTCTCCAAACCGGAATGGCATAACCGCATTGATCAGATTTTTATCACTTTCCTGAAGTGCATTTCTGGACAGATTCTGAATGTCAATCTGTCCGCCTCTCTCCACATGGAATACCTTGGTTTCTGTGTATTCCATGTCGCCTGTCACCCATGTCCGAATTCGGTTTGCAGCTGCACTCATCTGTCCATCAACGGAAGCATGATATACCCAGAACGGATAATACACGCCTGACAGCTTCTCAACCTGGTCTTTTGTGAAAAAAGCCTTCGGCACGAAGCGTTTATGATGGACATAGTCCAGAAAAATCTCTTCCGCTTTCTTTTTATCGTACTTGAATGGGATCAGTCTGTCCGGCAGATATTTCCCCGACAGCTTCCCTTCCAGAACGATCGGATTGTGGCAATAATAGCAGAAGGTCGCAGCGGTTGTCTCATCCGTGATCACGGTCGCACCGCAGCTCGGGCAAGTATACAGAACCGCCCCCGTCTGGCCCTCATTCTTTCCTTCAGTGGATGGCTCTTTCTCCTTCTGTCCGAGATATGCGGCTTCCTCTTCTGAAACTGTTTGATCTCCTGCCTGCTGCGGTGTCAGCTTTTCCAATTCCTCCTGAGTAAACTCTGACAGACAGAAATCGCACTTGAACTTTTGCAGCTTCGGATCAAACCTCAGTCCGCCGCCGCAATTGGGACACTTATATGTAATCGTTGCCATACAAGCACTCCTTCTTCCGGTTCATCCCGGCCGCCTCATCCTTTCAGTTACTCCGGTTTTTTTGTTCCGCACTCCGTGCAGAACTTTCCGGCATTCAGATGCCCGCAGTTTGGGCAGAACCATTCTCCTGGCTGCTTGGCACGAGCTCCTGCCGGAGCTCCCGATGCCTGCTGGCTGCCCTGTGTGTTCTGTGCATACTGCCCCGGCTGCTGATATGGATTCTGCTGTCCGTACGGATTCTGTCCGCCTGCCTGGTTCATCTGCATCTGCATCAGATTCATCTGGCTTGCAGACTGAGAAAAAGCACCTGCCGACTGCATGCCAAATCCCATTCCCATATAGGCTGCCCCTGCGCCTGCCGGGTTCGATCCTGCAGACTGCAGCCCCTGCGCAATCGAACTCTGCACAAAGCCTTCCCGGATGGTCGGATCCTGCATCATGGCGCCCTGATTGCGCATATTGATCAGCTTCTGCGACTGTTCATCGTAGGAGATACTTCCAATCCCTACCGATACAATCTCAATTCCCCTTATCTTTGTCCAACTCTCGTCGAGAGCATCCGCCATGTACCTGGAAAGCTCCGTCCCCTTGCCGGCCACATAGGAGATCCTGACTCCATCGGCGCTCATCTTATTGATTGCCGTCTGGAGTGCTTCAAGGAACTCGTTCAGGAACTGCTCGTTGATATCCTCCACTTCAACGTGGGATGCATTCCTCGGCACACAGTTTGCATAGAACAGAAGCGGATTGGTGATCCGGATCGAGTAACTGCCAAACGCTCTCAGGAACAATTCTGAATTATAGAAACTGTCGAAATAATTGATCGCATTCCTGGTTCCAAAGCGAATCCCCTTGATCTCCTGCAGGTTGATATAATAAACTCTCTGGTTCTGCGGTGTTGTCCCACCAAACTTGAAACGTTCCCATACATCCTTCAGACTTTTCTTGATCTCTCCCTGAAACAGAGACGGCTGTGAGGAATTATCCACCACAAAATACCCAGGCTCTGCAGAATAGTCGATGATCTTCCCTCCGTCTGTCAGAAGCATAAACTGGTTGTCGTAGACATGGATGACAGAGCCATTGGAGATCACCTCTCCGCCCTTCACATAAGATTGTCCTTTTTTCTGCAGGCCTCTTGTAAAAAGCGTCTGAGCCCCCATATCAACGGGTTCTACCGCGTCCTTCCACTGGTCTCTCAGCGCTCCTGACACAGAACCAACTGCCGCACGAATAATTCCCATAGTTTCTCCTTTTCTGGCTGCAGACTGCCGCCTGTAAAAAAGACCTTCAGCTCCGGTCGGCTATTCTCTTTTCAGATGAACTCCCCCGAAAGCCAAAGGTCTGACTTCCTATTTATCGTGTTTCTGCTGTATTCCTGCTGTATTTTCAAATTTATCGTGATTCTGCTGTATTTCTGCTGTCTTTTCAAATTCTGTCATCCTGCCTGCGGGCTCAGTCCGCTGCCTGAGCCTTCCGATCCGGTCTGCCCAGGCTGTCCCACTTCAGGTACGCATTGATAAATGGATCCAGATCGCCATCCATTACGCCCTGCACATTCCCGGTCTCATAGCCTGTTCTCAGGTCCTTCACCATTGTATATGGCTGGAAGACATAAGAGCGAATCTGGGATCCCCATGCAATATCCTTGACCTCTCCGCGGATATCTGCTGCCTTCTCCTCATTCTCCTCCAGCTTCAGCATGTAAAGCCTCGATTTCAGAATCTGCATTGCCTTCGCTTTATTCTGGAACTGGGAGCGCTCATTCTGGCAGGTGACAACAATGCCGGTTGGATAATGCGTAATTCGAATCGCAGACGACGTCTTGTTGATATGCTGTCCGCCGGCTCCGCTTGAACGGTATGTATCGATTCTGATATCCTCCGGGCGAATCTCAATATCTACATCTTCCTCGATATCCGGCATGACATCACAGGATACAAAGGACGTCTGGCGTTTTCCTGCTGCATTAAACGGTGAGATCCGAACCAGGCGGTGGATGCCCATCTCCGACTTCAAAAGTCCATAGGCATTCTCACCATTCACCTGGAAGGTAACCGACTTCAGCCCTGCCTCGTCACCTTCCAGCGAATCAAGCACTTCCATCGAAAACCCATGCCGCTCAATCCAGCGTGAGTACATTCTGAAGAGCATACTGCACCAATCACAGGCTTCTGTCCCGCCGGCTCCGGAATGCAGGGTAACAATCGCGTTGCTGTTGTCATACTGGCCGGAGAGCAGCGTACGGATTCGGACAGAATCGAAATTCTCTTCGAATTCCTGCTCGCTTTCTCTTACATCATCAATGACAGACGCATCCTCATCCTCATTGGCCATGTCAATCAGCAGCATCAGCTCCTCATACTGCCCACTGAGCTTCTTGTAATCCGCGATGTCATTCTGAAGCGCACCGAGCTCCTTCTGGGTTCTGGTCGCCTTCTCTGTATTCGTCCAGAAATCCGGTTCAGACATCGTCATGTGAAGTTCCTCGATTCGTTTTTCCTTGTTTTCAAGATCGAGTGAACTTTTCATCTCCGCGAGCGGCTGCTCATATGTTTTCAGTTTCGTCTTCAGATCGTCTAATTCGACCACTTGTCAATCTCTCTTTCCTTTGCACATAGCAATCCAGCCAGGCTTGTCTCTGCCTTCTGGCTTCAGATACTGATCCAGGCTTTCCGTATCAGACCGGCTTTCTTCCATGGCACTGTTTGTATTTCAGGCCGCTCCCGCACGGGCACGGGTCATTCGGGTAAATCTTTTTAGCCTTGCGCTTCACCGGCTGTTTCTGTGCGGAATCATCCCGATTCGTACCGGTTACCTTGGCGACCTCCTCGCGCTCCACCTTCTGCTGTACCTGAACATGGAACATCATCTTCAGCGTATCATTCTGGATGGAGGTTGTCATCTCATTGAACATATCGTATCCGATCATCTTGTACTGGACAAGCGGATCCTTCTGTCCGTATGCTGCAAGCCCGATCGACTGCCGCAGCTGATCCATATCATCGATATGGTTCATCCAGTGTGTATCCACAGACTTCAGCAGGACGACACGCTCGATTTCGCGAATATCAGCGCCAGCATCCGTCAGCTCCTTCTCCTTCGCCTCATAAAGGTCATCTGCTTCCCTGATCAGCTTTTCCTTCAGCTCACGCGCGGACTGTCCCTTTATTGTTTCCTCCGTAATCGGCGAAAGTGGAATGACCGGGCAGATCAGATTATTGAGCTCCTCCAGATCCGGCTTGTCCTCGCCGGAGCTCTTCTCATCACTCACAACGCGATCCACACCCTCATTGACACAATCCTCGATCATTTTCATAATCGAAGCCTTCATGTTGTCGCCATCCAGGACCTTGCGGCGCTCTGCGTAGATGATCTCCCGCTGCTCATTATTGACCTGGTCATACTCCAGCAGGTTCTTTCTGATCGCAAAGTTATTCGACTCGATCTTTTTCTGTGCCTTTTCAATGGCATTGGACAGCATCTTATGCTGAATCTGTTCGCCCTCATGAACGCCAAGTGCCCTGAATGTGCTCATCATCTTATCAGAGCCAAACAGCCGCATCAGGTCATCCTCCAGGGAAATGTAGAACTGGGACTCACCAGGGTCACCCTGTCGGCCGGAACGGCCACGCAGCTGGTTATCGATCCGTCGGGACTCATGCCGCTCCGTCCCGATTACAAGAAGACCGCCGGCATTCTTCGCCTCCTCATCCAGTTTGATATCGGTACCACGGCCTGCCATATTGGTTGCAATGGTGACCGCATCATGAATACCGGCATCCTTGATGATGGCTGCCTCCTGTTCATGGAACTTCGCATTCAGCACGTTATGCGGGATCCCCTCCCTGCGCAGCATGTCTGAGAGAAGCTCGGAAACCTCAATCGTGATCGTGCCGACCAGGACAGGCTGATGCTTCTCATGAGCTGCCTTGATCCGCTCAACGACTGCCTTGTACTTTTCCTTCTTTGTCATATAGACAGCATCGTCCAGGTCTTTTCGAATAACCGGCTTATTTGTCGGAATGACAATGACATCCATTCCGTAGATGTCTCTGAACTCCTCTTCCTCTGTGAGCGCTGTACCGGTCATACCGGCCTTCTTTGCGTATTTGTTGAAGAAGTTCTGGAATGTGATGGTTGCGAGTGTCTTCGACTCTCTCTTGATCTTGACGTGCTCCTTCGCCTCTATTGCCTGGTGAAGGCCGTCAGAATACCGTCTTCCCGGAAGTACACGTCCTGTGAACTCATCGACAATCAGGACTTCGTCATCCTTCACGATATAATCACGATCACGGAACATCAGATTATGTGCACGGAGCGCAAGAATGATATTGTTCTGAATCTCAATATTTTCCGGGTCAGACAGGTTGTTAATATGGAAGAACTTCTCACACTTCTCAATTCCCTGCTGAGTCAGAGTGACGATCTTGTCCTTCTCATTCACAATGAAATCACCTGTCTCAGTGATCTCCTCGCCCATAATAGCGGTCATCTTCGTGACTTCGCCGCTTGCCTCCCCCTTCTGAAGCTGGCCAGCCAGCACATCACAAACCTCGTACAGCTTTGTCGACTTTCCACTCTGACCGGAAATAATCAGAGGCGTTCTTGCTTCATCAATAAGGACAGAGTCGACCTCGTCGATGATGGCATAATTCAGCTCTCTCTGAACCAGTCTGTCCTTATAAATAACCATGTTGTCACGAAGATAGTCAAATCCATCCTCGTTATTCGTTACATATGTGATGTCCTTCGCATACTCTGCACGTCTCTCCTGTGATTCCATCGAATTCTGAATTACGCCACAGGACACTCCAAGAAACTCATGAACCGGCGCCATCCAGTCATGGTCACGCTTTGCCAGATAGTCGTTCACCGTCACGATATGAACGCCCTGACCAGTCAGGGAATTCAAGTAAGCCGGAAGCGTGGAGACGAGGGTCTTTCCTTCACCCGTCTTCATCTCCGCAATACGCCCCTGATGGAGAATAATTCCACCGATGATCTGTACGCGGTATGGTTCAAGACCAATCACTCTTTTTGCAGCTTCCCTGACCGTTGCAAATGCTTCAGGCAGAAGCTGATCAAGTGTCTCCCCATTCTGATAACGTTTCCTGTACTCATCCGTCTTGGCCTTCAGCTCAGCATCTGACAGAGCCTGCATCGCCGGCCGAAGTGCTTCGACCTTGTTTACAAGCGGCATGATCCTTTTTAATTCCCGGTCAGAATGTGTACCGAAAATCTTATCTGCGAATCCCATATATTGTCTGCTCCTTTGACCGCCGGCCCCGCAATTGCTCCCCGGCTGCTTCCATTTACATATTCAATGAACCTAATCTGTTTTATTCTAACATATGGGAGGCAGACGTGACAATATTTGACAGAAAATGATATGACATGTGAACAGGCTGTGACAGAAACTGCCGGTTCTGTTCCTTCTGTCAAATGGGAACGAAGCCGGCAGTCATCTCATCTGTCACTCAGCGTTTGTTAATCCTCCGGTTCAATCAGACCATATGTCCCGCCCTTGCGTTTGTAGACAACATTGGTTTCGTCTGTCTCCGCATTGCGGAAAACGTAGAAGCTGTGTCCGAGCAGCTCCATCTGAACACAGGCATCCTCCGGATACATCGGTTTGATATCAAACTTCTTTGTACGGGCAATCCGGATCTCCTCGACCGGCTCTGCCTCCTTCTCAATAAACTCTCTTCTGAAGCTTCCATCCCGGTGTCCCTCAATCAGCTTCTGCTTATATCTTCGAAGCTGCCGTTCAATTACTTCCTCCACCAGGTCAATCGAAACATACATATCATTCGATACTTGTTCAGATCTGATGACGGTTCCCCTCATCGGGATGGTCACCTCGATCTTCTGGCGATCTTTCTCGACACTCATCGTGACGATGACCTGTGTGTCCTCTGTAAAGTAGCGCTCCAGCTTTCCGAGTTTTTCCATGACGGACCTTCTCATGGATTCTGTCACATCAATATTTTTTCCGCTGATTGTAAATCTCATAAGCACAGCCTCCTTTGGAGAATTTTCTTACAATTATTATACTACAGCGAACGTGTGTGAACAACATGTCAATTTGAAGACTGGCATATTTCACAATTTCCGTTATCCCAGAACTTCTTCCGCATATTGAACAGAGGCCATCGCATCCTTGCAATAGCGGTCCGCATGAATAGAAGCTGCATAATTTTCTGTCATCACAGCGCCTCCTACCATGATCTTCACATCCGGCGCCTTCTCATGAAGCTGACGTATGGTCTCCTCCATGTTTGCGACGGTTGTCGTCATAAGAGCAGAAAGCCCGACCAGCCGGACCTTCCGCCTGACTGCAGTCTCCACAACCGTCTCCGGCGGAACATCCCTGCCCAGATCAATCACATCAAACCGGTAGCTCTCCAGGAGCACTTTTACGATATTTTTCCCAATATCATGGATATCTCCCTTCACAGTCGCAAGAATCACGCTCCCACGCCTGTTTCCTCCCTGCCCGGAGGCTTCCATCTTCTCTTTCAATACCGCAAATACTCCTCTTGCGGCTTCAGCGCTCATCAAAAGCTGCGGAAGAAACACTTTCCCGTGCTCAAAATCCTTCCCAACCTCATTCAATGCCGGAATCATGCAGTGGTTGATGATCTCCAGAGCCTCCCGGGACTGCAATAGGTCTTCCGCACACTTTTGTGCCTCCTCCCGAAGTCCCTTTCGGATACACTGGATCAACCGGGCAGCATCTGGATTTCCTGTCAGCTCTCCACTGTCGTTTAAATACCCCTGCTCCTTTTTTGTCTTTTTTCCAGCATGAACTGCAGGCAAATCGAAATTCGGGTTGTTTCCCTCTTTCAGGATTTCTCTCAGGTCTTCCTCCCACACAGCTCCCCTCGGAAGCGTTGGTTTGAAATCAGCATAGGTACTGATGTATGCACCGCAGTTCTCATCCTCTGCTGCCAGCACCAGGTATGCGTCATAGGCCCCCTTCATTCCCTCTGAACAAGGATTGATAATCGCAGCATTCAGCCCATTCTGCAGCGCCATTGTAAAGAATGCCTGGTTCATGAACGCCCGCTGCGGGAGTCCGAATGAAATGTTGGAAACACCAAGGATTGTCTTTGCATTCAGTTCCTCCTGAACCCTCTTCAAGGTGTCAAGCGTCACCAGCGCCCCTCTGGGATCAGCACTGACTGTCATGCAGAGGCAGTCGATGATAATATCCTTTTCCGGAATTCCGTATTTCCTCGCTTCCTCGAGAATTTTTCCTGCTACTCTGACACGCCCTTCTGACGTGTCTGGAATGCCGTTCTCATCAAGAGCCAGGGCTACAACAACACCGCCATATTTTTTTACCAGCGGGAAGACTGCATCCATGCTCTCCTTTTTCCCGGATACAGAATTCACCATCGGCTTTCCGTTGTAGATCCGCATCGCTGCTTCCATTGCCTGGATGCTGGATGTGTCGATCTGAAGCGGCAGCTCCGAAATGCTCTGAATCTGCCGGATTGTTTCACATAGTGCGCTTGTCTCATCTGTTCCCGGTACCCCGACATTGACATCCAGAATATGGGCACCCTTCCCCTGCTGCTCAAGTGCCATGTCAAGGATATAACTATAATTCTGATCCCGGAGAGCCTGTGCCATCTTCTTTTTTCCGGTCGGATTGATCCTTTCTCCGACAATGACCGGCCGTTTTCCGATTGTCTGTGCAACTGCGTACGAGGTAACGATTGTCTCCTGTTTCTGAACGATGGATGGAGCTTTCCGTCCCTGAGCCACTTTTTTTACAGCCCGTATGTGAGCCGGGGTCGTGCCGCAGCATCCGCCGACCGCAGACACCCCGGTGTCAAGAAGGGCAGCGATATCCTCCGCAAATTCCTCAGGTCCGACATCATAGACCGTTTCTCCGTTCTCTGATCTCGGCAGTCCTGCATTCGGTGTGCAAATAACAGGAACAGATGCATATCGAAGCAGTTCCCTTGCTGTCTTCAGCATCTGTCTCGGGCCAAGCGAACAGTTCGTCCCAAGTGCATCTACGTGCAGCCCCTCCAGCATTGCAACAACCGCTTTCGGAGTTCCGCCTGTCAGCATCTTCCCGGATTCGTCAAAAACACAAGTTGCAAATACGGGCAGGGAGGAGTGTTCCTTTGCAGCCAAAACAGCTGCCTTGAGCTCATGCATGTCGCTCATCGTCTCAATCAGGATTGCATCCGCTCCATATTGAACACCAAGCTCCACCACCTCTGCATAGATTGAGACAGCTTCCTCGAAGTCGAGATCTCCCATCGGTTTCAGAAGTCTTCCGGTCGGCCCCAGATCAAGCGCAACCAGTCCGTGTCCAGCCTGCTGAACTGCCTTGTGTGCGCAGTCGAAGGCTCCCTTGACAACCTGGCTCAGTGTACATTCATCTCCCCGGACCTTCAGCCGGTTCGCTCCGAATGTGTTGGTACTGATAATGTCCGCTCCTGCATCCAGGTAATCCTTGTGAATCCGAATGACTGTATCCGGATGCAGCAGGTTCCACGACTCCGGAAGTTCTCCCAGCCCGATTCCCGCCTTCTGGAGCATCGTGCCCATCGCCCCATCAAACAGGATGATCCGTTCCTTCATCGCTCTGCGTATATCCATATGCACTCCTGTCCCCGGGACTGGATGAAAGCCCCCTGTAGAATACGATTTCATCGTTCCGCCGTGTGCTTATACGGCTGCCGGATTTCTGCGATAGAGGCAGTCCGCCTTGCTGCACGCCTCACATCCTTCTCTGACACAAGGCAAATGATCTCTTCCCGCCCCAATCACAGCCGTTACCGACTTGCTTGGAATCATCAGCAGGGACTCAGTCAATGCGATTCCAACTCTCTTTTCAACCTGAAGCGCCTGAAAAATATCCCGCTGATTGTCAAGCGGGAAATCTCCATAGCCCGGCGAAAACCGCGGTCTGAGATACAGCCCCCTGCCTGCCACCTCTGTCCTGATGGCATCGTTCGTCAGATTGCACCACGCTTCGATCATGGCCGCCGACGCCGCCTGCATTACAACACCCCGGCTTGCATTTGTCAGGCTGTACCTGTGCAGCAGCAGGTCGACCTTCGTCCCTATTGTAGCGGCCATCACAATGATATCGCTGCATCCTCTCAGGTTTTTCTCCAGGCTGCGGCTGTGTGTTCGGAAACAGGTCAGATCAATTGTATGAAACTCGTCCTGCGGAACATGCAGTGGAAACATCTGATGAAACTCTCTCAGCTGGACGTTATCTGTCAGCTCTTTGAGAACACTCTCCACCAACGCCTTTGTTGCCTGATCCGGTTCTCCGTTTCGAATCCCCAGATATCTGTAGATTTCCCGTCTGTTGACCTTCAGTTCTTCTGGATTACCTGTCATATTCATCGCTCATCTGCTGTTATCAAAAATAATTTCTGCTCGAAAAAAGGCCTTCCGGCGGCTGAACTACAGTGCTGATTATCTTGTTCCCCCTCCGCACATCTCAAGAACGCTCTGATACTCCATTCTGCCCCCAAATAAGTCCAGCGCACTTCCGATCGTCACATCGACCATGCCTTTCCCATGGTTCCGGACTGCTTCAAGGTCCTGAAAGCTTCCGATCCCGCCTGCATATGTGACCGGAAAGAGACGCTGCTTTTCCCCTGCGCACGCCGCTGCAATTATTTCGACCAGTTCCAGCTGCGGCCCACTCTGCCTCCCCTCCGCATCCACTCCATGGATGAGGAATTCATCGCAGAATTCGGACAGCTGTCTTAGGATATCAACACTCAGCTTCACATCCGACCACTTCTGCCACCGATCTGTAACGATATAAAATCCATCATCCTTCCGTCTGCATGACAAGTCCAGAATCAGATGTTTTTTCCCTGCCGCTGAAACCATCTGGTCAAGGTGATGACGGTTAAACCGTCCATCCGAAAAAACATATGAAGTTACAATGACGTGAGACGCTCCCGCATTCAGATAGTCCCAGGCGTTCTCCGGAGTCACTCCTCCTCCAAGGCTGAAATCTCCCGGTTCAGCATGAAGCGCCTCGAGCGCTGCGCTTCTTGTTGCCTCGTAATATGACGACCCAGCCGGATTCAGAAGGATGATATGGCCGCCCTTCAGATGATCCTTGTGATAAAAACGTGCAAAATCCGCCGCTGACTTCTCCGCCACATAATTCTCTATGGCACAGTTTCCGTCGTCTCTGAGCGAACCTCCCACAATCTGCTTTACTTTCCCGTTATGGATATCAATACAGGGACGAAATCTCATCACACTACCTCAGAACAGCCCAGTGATCTTTCCGTTTTCATCAACATCAATATTCTCTGCTGCCGGATGTGTCGGCAGGCCGGGCATCGTCATAATGTCACCGGTCAGTGCCACGATAAACCCGGCTCCGGCATTCACCCTGAGGCTGCGGACTGTCACCTGGAAATGCTCCGGAGCTCCAGGTTTCTTCGGGTCATCTGAAAATGAATACTGTGTCTTTGCCATACAGACAGGAAGATCCCCGAAGCCCATTCGCTCAATCTGTGCTGCCTCCTTTACCGCAGCATCATTCAGCAGTGCACCGTCTCCCCTGTAGACCGTTCGGACAATCTGATCAATCCGCTCTGCAATCGTTCCCTCAAGCTCATAGGCGTACCGGAAATGATTCGGCTCTTTACACAGTCTGACGACTTCCTGTGCAAGCACCTTGCTGCCTTCCCCGCCCTTTGCCCATGCCTCAGACAGGACGACCTTCACGCCATGCTTTTTGCATTCTGTTTCGACCAGATCCCACTCTTTTTGTGTATCTGTCGGAAATGCATTCAACGCGACCACGCAGGGCAGTCCAAAAACATCCCGGATATTACTGACATGACGGAGCAGGTTCGGAAGCCCTTCCTTCAGTGCCTGAAGATCCTCCTCGCCAAGCTGGTCCTTTGCCTTCCCTCCATGCATCTTGAGCGCGCGTACGGTCGCCACTACTACCACTGCATCCGGATGTATCCCGGCTTTCCTGCACTTGATATCCAGAAACTTCTCAGCTCCCAGATCTGCGCCAAAACCAGCTTCCGTCACGGTGTAATCCGCCAGCTTCATCCCCATCTTTGTCGCGATCACAGAGTTGCAGCCATGTGCAATGTTTGCAAACGGTCCGCCATGGATGATCACCGGCGTATGCTCCAGTGTCTGAACCAGATTGGGGCGGATTGCATCCTTCAAAAGCGCCGCCATTGCGCCTTCCGCATGCAGATCCCCCGCCGTCACAGGCTTCTGTTCCGAAAGCTTTCCATAGGTATATCCGACAATCAGCTTTGAAAGTCTTTTCTTCAAATCTGAAAGATCAGAGGAAAGACACAATACTGCCATCACCTCCGATGCAACCGTAATATCGTATCCATCCTCTCTGGGTATTCCATTGGCTTTTCCGCCCAATCCGTCAACAATAAATCGCAGCTGACGGTCGTTCATGTCCACGCATCTTTTCCAGGTAATCTTTCTCGGATCTATGTTCAGCGGATTGCCGTGGTAGATTGAGTTATCAATCATGGCCGCGAGCAGATTGTTTGCTGCACCGATCGCGTGGAAATCTCCCGTGAAATGAAGGTTGATATCCTCCATCGGAACAACCTGCGCGTATCCACCGCCTGCCGCGCCGCCCTTGAGTCCGAATACCGGTCCAAGCGATGGTTCTCTGAGAACCGCACAGGCTTTCTTTCCGATCACAGAAAGCCCGTCTGCCAGACCAACAGAGGTCGTCGTCTTCCCTTCACCAGCCGGTGTCGGTGTAATGGCTGTCACGAGGATCAGCTTTCCATCCGGTTTATCTTTCCGATCTTTCAGCAGCCTGTTGTCGATCTTCGCTTTATACTTTCCATAGAAATCCAGATATTTTTCATCTATGTCAAGTTTTTCCGCAATCTCCCGGATCGGCTTTATTTCAGCAGCCTGAGCAATCTCAATATCCGATTTGACCATCATGACCTACCTCCCTCATCCTCCATTTCTGCCGTTCTGCCGCTTCATCTCAGAGAAGATCCAGTTTTTCCCGCCAGACTGAAACCACCGCATCTGACGGCATCCTCAGATCCCCTCGCGGGGACAATGCAACAGACCCGACCTTCGGCCCGTCCGGAATGCAGGACCGCTTGTACTGCTGTGAGAAAAACCTCCAGTAGAATGTCTTCTCCCACTTAAGGATGACATCATCCTCATAGATTCCCCTGAACGCAAGCTTCGCCAGTCTGTAGATTTTCAACGGATCAAATCCGAACCTCAGGACATAGTACAGGAAAAAGTCGTGCAGCTCATATGGCCCGACCAGATCCTCTGTAATTTGTGCGATTCTCCCATCTTTCGGCGGAAGCAGCTCAGGACTCACAGGCGTGTCAAGAACATCCAGGAGGGTTTCCTGCAGCCGTTGATCCCCGCAGGTATCTGCAACATACTGTACAAGATGCCTGACAAGTGTCTTCGGAACCGAACAGTTGACTGCGTACATGGACATATGATCGCCATTGTAAGTCGCCCATCCGAGCGCCAGCTCAGACATATCCCCTGTTCCGATCACCATTCCGCCATACTGATTGGCAAGGTCCATCAGAATCTGTGTCCGCTCCCTTGCCTGTCCGTTTTCATATGTTACATCCGTCACTGACGGATCATGTCCGATATCCCGGAAATGAACCTGCACTGCCTCTTTGATATTGATTTCTTTCAACGTACAGCCAAGCGTCTTTGACATCTCAACCGCATTGTGATATGTCCTGTCCGTCGTTCCGAATGCTGGCATCGTGACAGCAAGAATCCCACTGTGATCCATGGAAAGCAGGTCGAAGGCACGGGCAGTCACAAGCAGCGCCAGGGTCGAATCAAGGCCCCCCGATATTCCAATCACAGCCGCCTTGCTGTGCACATGCTCAATCCTTTTCTTCAGTCCCAACGCCTGGATTGTCAGGATCTCCTCACATCTGCGTTCCCTGTCAGCCTGCACATCCGGAACAAATGGCCTCCTGTTATAAGTTCTCGTCAGAACTGTTCTTTCCATCTTCAGAGTAAACGGAACCACTCTGTAAGCCGGAGACGGCTCCGAAGGGTAGGTCGTCATCCTCCTGCGCTCCGCCATAAGCCTGTCTATATCAAGCTCTGCATACGTAATTCCGCATGTAAATCTGCCGGAGTTCGCGAGCATCGTTCCATTCTCACAGATCATCCTCTGCCCGCCAAAAACAAGATCCTGTGAGGATTCTCCCTCTCCCGCACTGGCATAGACATAGCCTGCGATCAGCCTGGCGGAGGTCATCGAAACCAGCTGTTCTCTGTAAACATTCTTGCCTGTCACTTCGACCGATGCCGATAAGTTCACAATCAGATTGGCGCCTGCTATCGCAGCTCCGGTGCATGGCGGATCAGGAGTCCACAGGTCCTCGCAGAGTTCTGCGCCGACCACCAGGTCTGCAAGACTCCCGGATGACTCAGCCTCCGCATCCTGTAATCCTTCCTCTTCCGGCATACACCGGAACAGCAGGTTCATGCCAAACGGGACCGTCTGTCCGAAGAATGAAATCTCCGTGACTGCCTCAATGCCGGGATGAAACCATCTGGCCTCGTAGTATTCATTGTAATTAGGGAGCGATCGCTTCGGAACAAGCCCAAGAATCTTTCCTCCCTGAAGTACAGCTGCAGTATTATACAGCTTTCCGCAAATCTCAACGGGAAGCCCGACAAAGATCAGTGCCTTCAGGTCCGCTGTCCTGTGTGCGACATCAAGAAGCGCCCTACCAGCCTTCCGGATCAATGGCGCCTGCAGAAACAGATCCCCACATGTGTAAGCAGTCAGAACCAGCTCTGGAAAAACAATAATCCTCGCGCCTTCTTCATCTGCCTCTCTGGCAAGTCGTATGACCTCTTCCGCGTTATAGGAAACATCCGCAACGCGGATCTTTGGTGTAACAGCAGCTGTCTTGATAAATCCATCCCACATGAATGATCCCCTCTTCCGGTTTCCTCATCATCCGGATACCGGCTTATCAGTCAGTGTCTTGTCAGCCCTTCCGTCTCTCTATCATTTCCCTGAGTTCATCGGAATGAAACCGGTAGGACTTTCCACAGAAATTGCATGCAATATCGATCGGCTTGTCCTCTGCAGCCAGACTCTCAAGATCGCTCATCTGCAGCGTCGACAGGACATGCCTGACACGGTCCTTTGAACAATCACATGAGAATGATACTGGCATCTTCTCTTCAATCTTTACATCAAGCTCTCCAAGCACCTGGCTGAGAATCATCTCCGGTGTCAGGCCATCGGAGAGCATGGATGTAACAGACTTCATTGACCTGAGGGCTGTCTCAAGCTGGTTAATGACTTGTCCGTCCGCCTGAGGCATCACCTGTATGATAAAACCGCCAGACTGCCTGACACTGAGATCCGTATCAACCAGAACCCCGAGTCCGACAGAGCTCGGCACCTGCTCAGATTCTGCAAAGTAATAGGTCAGGTCCTCCGCAATTTCACCGCTTGGCATCCGGATGGTTCCGACATATGGCTCTCTCAATCCCAGGTCCCGGATGACGGTCAGCGTCCCTGCCCCGACGGCTCCGCCAACATCCAGATGACCATTGTCCTTCAATGGAAGTTCTATTCCCGGGTGATTCACATATCCTTTCACATGCCCCTTTGAATCGGCAGTTGCTGTGAGAGCGCCAATCGGTCCGTCTCCCTTTACCTGAATTGTCAGAACCCCCTTGTCCTCCTTCATCATGCTGCCCATCATGACCGTGCCAGTGAGCAGCCGTCCCAATGCTGCCGTACAGACAGGCGTCATTCTGTGCGCCTGCCGAGCGTATTCCGCTGTCTCTCTTGTTGTCGCAGCAAATGCACGGATTGACTCATCTGCTGCAACCGCCCGTACCATATAATCCATTCGTTATCTGTCCTCCCGGACGCGCACAAAGCGTTCCATGAATCTCCGATTCCGTCTGTTTTCCCTTCAAACGTCCACGTTCAGAATATCCGGAGCCCTTGTACAATCAACCCTCCGGCAACACCCAGAATGTAAAGAAGGATTGTCAGCTGGATATTCTGCCTGGTATGCCGGTTTGTCCGAAACAGAACAAGCAGTCCGACGCCCGCACCTACCATCAGCCCGGAAACCATCGCTCCGGCACTCATGACCCCCTCCAGATACAGCTGCGTGAGCGCAATTGATGCCGCGCAGTTCGGGATCAGGCCAATCAGACCGGCAAGCACTTCTCCGATTACAGGCTGGTTCAGAACCAGGTTCGACAGATTCTCTGTTCCTACGATAGCAAGAAGGATATTCAGCACAATAGAAATCAGCAGAATGAAGAATGTGATGCTGACAGTATGCTTGATCGCTGACCGGACGATCCCCTTCTCACAGTGACAATGTTCCTGCGTACAAATTCCGTGGATACCAACCCCGATTCTTCTTTCATTCAGTTTTCTGAACAGAAAATCCACCAAAAATCCTGCGATCACCCCATAGAGTGCCTTCACGATCAGGACCTTTGTGATAAAACCGATTCCAGCCCGTTCAGACAGCAGGATCGGAAGCATCTCATCCGACGTTGACAGAAACACTGCAATCAGGGTTCCCGCGGTTATCACTCTCCCCGCATACAGGCTGGCTGCGGCAGCGGAGAAGCCGCACTGTGGAATTACTCCCAGAACGCCTCCCGCAAGCGGCCCCAGGCGCCCGGCCTTTCTGATTGCTGTTTTTGTATGATCCGATGTCCGATGTTCAACCCACTCCATTACCAGGTATGTAATAAACAAGAACGGAATCAGCTTCAGGGTATCCAGTGTTCCGTCCCAAATTGCGTCAAGTATTTTCATGTACAACCGTATTACTCCTCAACCGGGATTGTCATAAAAAATCCGTACGCGCACTCAGCTCAGCGGATACCGGGCTGTCAGCGCTTTCACAAGTTTCCTGCAGGCTTCCGCCTGTGCTTCTCCTTCCAGAATTGTCTTCGCGATCACATCTGCTACAACGTCAAAGTCTGCTTCCTTCAGCCCTCTTGTCGTCGCTGCGGGCGTTCCGAGTCGGAGTCCGGATGTGATAAATGGGGACTGCGGATCATTCGGGATGGTGTTCTTGTTGGCAGTGATTCCGACTGCATCCAGCGCAGTCTCCACTTCCTTCCCTGTCTTTCCTGTATTTGTCAGATCTACCAGCATCAGATGGTTATCCGTTCCCCCGGAAACAAGTCGGATTCCTCTTTTTGTCAGTCCGTCTGCAAGAGCCTTTGCATTTTTCACCACCTGGCTGCAGTAAACTTTGAAATCCGGCTGAAGCGCCTCTTTGAAACAGACAGCCTTGGCTGCAATCACATGCTCCAGAGGGCCTCCCTGGATGCCTGGGAAAACGGCCTTGTTAAGCTTGTGCTCCTTCGCAAACTCCTCACTGGACAGAATCAGACCGCCGCGCGGTCCGCGGAGCGTCTTGTGGGTCGTCGTCGTCACGACATCCGCATACGGAAACGGACTCGGATGAAGTCCTGTTGCAACCAGTCCTGCTATATGGGCTATGTCAACCATCAGATAGGCACCCACACGATGCGCGATCTCCGCAAACCGCTGAAAATCGATGATCCTCGGATATGCACTTGCCCCCGCAATGATCAGCTTCGGTTTCGACTCCTCTGCGATCCGCTCAACTTCATCATAATCAATATATCCATCCGCGTTGACCCCATAGGGAACAACGTGAAAATAAGCCCCTGAAAAATTAGCCGGGCTTCCGTGCGTCAGATGTCCTCCTTCTGATAAATTCATGCCCATCAGCGTATCACCCGGCTTCAGAAGGGCAAACTCCACCGCCATGTTTGCCTGTGCACCGGAGTGAGGCTGGACATTGGCATACGTGCAGCCGAAGAGCTGCTTTGCTCTTTCCCTGGCAATGTTTTCGATGACATCCACGCACTCGCAGCCGCCGTAGAACCGGTGCCCGGGATACCCCTCCGCGTACTTGTTGGTCAGTGGGCTTCCCATCGCTGCCATAACCGCATGGGATACCCAGTTTTCTGAAGCGATCAGTTCAATGTGGCTGTTCTGTCTGGCGATCTCGGCTTCAATTTCTGAAGCAACTTCCGGATCTTCTCGCCTTACTTCATCAAGCGAATACATAGCATTCTCTCCTTTTTATACAGGCCGAGCCCAACATCTTGTGCATTTCTACAAATATAAGCAGAATTTATCCGAAAAGTCAACGAAGGATGTACTCTGTCAGAACGGATGTCAGGTTTGCGCAGATGTGGAGGAGAATCGGTGCCTCCAGCCCTCCCTCCATGTACAGGAAAGTCTGCAGAACCAGTCCCATCGGAAACGCATAGAGCATCTGAATCGGGCTCCCATGAAGAACTGAAAACAACGCAGAAGTTAAGACGGCCGCCTGACATCCTGAGATTTTCCTTCTGATGCTGCCGAAAACGAGTCCTCTGAACAGAAGCTCCTCACATACAGGTGTCAACATACACAAGACAATCAGCTGCTGCCAGAGCGGTGCAGAATAAAAATGCTGCTGCACATCGTTTGTAAAATACTCTGAAAGATGAAGCTTTGCTGTCAGCCATCCATAAAGCAAGGATAAAGCCGCCCCGGCACTCCCTGCTGCCAGAAGCAAAAGCCCTCTGCTGCGGAGCCCCCTCCTCTCGTTAGAATGAGCTGACAGCTTCCACCTCTTCAGCATCCAGGCGTACGCGGGAATCAGCAGCGCCGATGCAGCACCGGCTGCGGCAGTATCCACATCTGAAAGGGCTCCTGTTTTCTCTGTTGCTGCCTGGAATACAGCCGTCATGATGACCGACACAAGCAGCCACAGAAGTATCGGAAGAAACGCACTTCGGTTATTTTTGTCCATATCCCTCGTTATTTCAGCTTCCCTTCTCTATTCCTTTTGACCTTCCTGATCACGAAAAGATATACTGCACTGCAAACAGACAGCAGGATGACCGTAAAAATCGTTTGTCTGTGTGTCCATATTTGTGTTTCTCTGCGGCTGTCCGGATGGATTTTCTCTTGAGCAATCCGGGTCCTGTCCCTGTTCAGCGCACGTTCCTCCGCCTCGAATTGTCTGCTTCGAAACCACTTCGCGGACATTATCTCTTCTTCCGTCTCACGAACCTTTCTCCGGTCAGCCAGTTCCCTTGCACTCTCACCGAAAACTGTTTTCTCAGGAACCGCTCCGTTCCTTGAAATGAAAACAGGATATTCTTCGGACCAGCCCTCATTGCCTGCCTCATCTGCCGCAAAAATCTGGAGCCGCTGCCAGGTCTGGCTCGCGCCAAGTGTGATCTTGAGACTGCCGCCATTCTCCCGAAGCTGGCGGGATGAGTATGTTATCAAGGGTTCCGCGTTCAGATACACCACTGCGCGCTTGAGCGCCAGGTTATCACGCACGTGCATTCCGACCGTCAGCTCATCCGCCCTGTATTCGCCGAATTTTTTGATTTCGCTAACAAGACACCGAGGCCGTTCGGTATCTACGGCAAACCGGACAGGCAGATTCTGCCTCTGGCTGTCTGCACGGTTTCCTGCCTGATCCGAGGTCATCAGTATGACATCATATACGCCGCTTTCCTGAAAATGATCTGCTGCAACCACATGACGGTATTGCCGTATTCCGGTACTCCCGGGCGCATTCGAAAGCATCTCCCGGCGTACCCCTGCATTCGCCCTCTTTCCGTCCTTCATCACAAGAACCGTCGCATCCTTGACATCACTGAGATTGGACTCAAAAAATACAACGTCAAATGGCTCTGTATGATAATAGGTCTTCAGCTTTTTCAGGCTTTCCGGCGCAAGTCCATATACTGAGCCATGCCGATTGATACAGAATATCAGCTCCTTCCTCCGTACACTTCCGGCAAGATCCTGGGCGGAAACAGTCATATGATACCATGCATCCGCTTCTTTCGTATGATCGAAGTCTGAAAACTGTATTTCCACACCCTCTTCTGATTCTCTCCTCCCGCTTTCTAACGGAGGCTTTCCGCCTGACAGCGAGGAGAATTGAATGGAGTCCGATCCCTTCTGGTACCAGCGGTCCTGGATGGAACAGGCAATCCGTACGATTCCGGAATAGGCTCCTCCATCCGAAACACCGTCGACCTCAATCAGGGGGCCTTCATGATCAATGACAATCGGGTTGCTGCAGACAACCGCGACATTGCCTGCAAGATCCTGTGATTCCGCCTCAATCTGCCAGATTCCTTCCTCCTGAAGACGTATGGTTGCCGCAGTATCTGGTTGTTCTTCAACCCAGCCGCCCGGATCTGGCAGGATTCTCTGCACCTGACTTCCCCTTCTGACCCGATATCTGACACTTCTCATCCCGCTTCTGTCATCTGGCTGAGGGATCATTTTGACCTGGCAGACCGACGCTGTAAACGCAATTCCGTCGTTCATACGCGCATCGTTGATGATGAGACTTGCAGGTGGCACCTGCCCGTCTGTCATCACGAATATTTCAACCGGAAGAGATCTGGCGAGAAGCTCTCCCTTTTGGTTTGTCTTCGCCAGTCTGAACTGTAGCGTACCATCCTCATAGATTTCATCGATTTTATACCCTCTGTTATAGTGGGTGTTTTTTTTGATTCTGACCTCCAGTCCCCCTCCTCTCCTGATGATCAGCTTCCCGTCTCTCCTGACAATGCGCTCTCCTTCGATCTCAAAATGTATCCCTTCCCGTACCATCTCCTGCATGATTCTGACAGAGCCCCGTCTGTACAGCGGACTCTTTTCATCCTCACAGAATTCATAGTTTTCTGTCGGATTGCCAGTCAGTCGGAGGCCATCCCTTCGTTTCATGACGAGTGCCCCCTCATACACGGCATCCTTTCCATCCTCGTACATCGGACTGTCGCTCTGGAGCACCGCCTGATCGACCGTGACTTCCGGTGCTTCAAAATCCTCAGGGATGACCGCGTGTCCCTTCTCATCCGTTAAAAAGCCGGCGACTTCTGCCCGTAATATTCTGTCTGGCGGAACAGTGCCCCCTGTCCCGTCCTTCGTATCAGCGTTCATTTCAGGTCCGGAGGCTGTATCCGGCCAGATGTAAGCCATCTGCGCCGGCTTTCCATACACCTTCTTTCCATCCGGAATTGCGACGGAAAGCACTTTTTTCTTTACTTCAACCACCAGATCCGGTTTTGTAAAATCGTCTGCAATATGAATCCGGTCTGCCGTTTCCGGATCCTCTGAAGAAATACTGAAATCATAAAGAACGTTTTGCAGTCCCGCATCCGGGCTCTCAAGGTGGGCGTCACATGTCACTGACACCTTCGGCGGCGTCAGCTGATCCCAGGAAGATGTCCTGTCTTCTTCTGCATTGACAAACGTTTCTTCGGAATCTCTGCCAGTCTCAGAGGGTCTTCTCCTTATCTTCCAGCTGAATGCGATGCGAATCTGATCCGTTCCATCATAAATCCGTCCTCCTTCCGGCAGTTCCGGATGGATATCTGACAGGACAATCTCCCATACCGGAGCCTCCTCTTCCTGTTTATGAGGAATTTCTGTCTCCCCGTTCTCCTCTTTCTGCTGGCTGTCTGTCACCGGCTCTCTGTCGTCTTTCGGCTCCTCTCCAGGATCCCGATCCTTTTCTTCTGCTGATCCTCCCCGCTCTGATTCGTTTCTGTCGTTCTTCAGTTCCTCTCCTGGATTCAGCCTCTCTGACTGCGGGTTCTCTGTCTCCGGTTCCGTCTGCCCCTCAGCCTGTTCATTCTTCTCTCCCGGCTTTCCCGTCTTCTCTCCGTTCTGCTTTTCTGTCCCCTGCTGCCTCCGTTCAGCTGCCGTTGCACTGAATGCCATCGGGCATGCCAGTGCAAGTGCCAGCACACAAATCAAGATTGTCCGTGCAGCCCTTAAGGAAAAACCATCGAAACGATAAACGCCTGTTTTATGATTCATCTATCCTTCCAGACACTCTCCATTCCCCCTCTGCCCCTGCTTCTGCAGGCTGCGGATCCCCCACTTCCCCCTCACATTTTTTCCTTGTCCCGAGCCAGACCGACAGCTCAATCCTCCGTCTCCCATCCCTCAAGCCGCAGAAGTGCTGCATGTTCTGCTTCCCTGATCTGATCATGAATCTTGCGAATGGCTTCCTTCCTGCCTGCATCCGCTGAATCACCTGCGACATGGTTCAGCTGTTCTGCCAGTCTGATACGGTCACGAATTTCTTCGCGGATCTGCCTGGATTCAATGCCGGCTCTTCGCAAATCTGCAATCCGAAAGGCTATCCTCCAGACAGTGTCACGAATTCGATGCAGACGAAGAAGGGGATTCTGATCCTGATCAAGAAATTCCTTTCCGTCTTTCAAGCCCTCCCACCATTCCAGAATACGAACGGTCTCCCTCTCCTGCCCGGCTCCGTCCATCTCCTCGACAGACAGCGTTTTCAGACAGTACCGGGCTTCCTTCAGCCACCCTTCCTCCTCCATTGTCATTCTGTCTGCTGGCTTCTCCCTGCTTCGCTCATCCATCATCTTCTCCCCCGCTTCCACCGCCTTTGCAAACCAGCCGCCCGCAATACGACTTGCATCCGTCCCGCTGTATTCATACAGATACATTCTTCCAATCTCGGCTGCTGTTTTTCCATACGCTTCAGGATTCTGTTTGAGACTTTCCTCATTCGTATCGTGACTGCCAAGCGGAACAGTATGAAGAATCTCCCGGAGAAACAGCTCCTCGCTCTCCGAAAATACCCCATCTCTCCCCACATCCTGAAGATACTGAAGATAAACTTCCGGATTCCCCGGCTCCATGAACGCCGCTTTCCTGTAAATCTCCTGACTTTCTCCCTCTGTTGAAACCTTCGCTTCCTCCAGCAGCTTCGCGACACTCCACGCTTCATCTGAAGAAAAATTCAGGGTATCCGGGAAGACCGTCACACACAGCGCAGCCGCCGGAAGCATAAACGCAAGCGCAGACAGAAGCTGCCTTTTCGCTTTTTCCCGCCCATAGGATCTTCTGACAGCCACAAGTGCTGTCCTCAGCTCCCCCGCACTCTGAAAACGGTCTTCCGGCTGCTCCCGCAGGCACTTCAGAATCACCGCTGAAAATGCTTCTCCACAGCCTGGTACCCTGTTTCCTGACAGATTTTTACTGTACGTTTTTCCGGATACCAGCCTGTAGATGGTTGCCCCCACGCCATAGATATCCGTCCGGGCATCTTTTGCAGCTCTCCTCTTGTACTGTTCCGGCGCCGCATACCCGATTGTCCCCTCGTTTGCCATCGGCAAAGGCTTCGAGAACGCCGCGCCGAAATCGATTAGTCTTACCGTCCCATCTCTGGCACGGATCAGATTTCCCGGTTTAATATCCAGATGAAAAACCGGCGGCTCCTGCTCCTGAAGATAGCAGAGTACCTCGGACAGCTGGATTGCCGTTTCAAGCGTCTGAAGCTCAGGCAGTGTCCTGTCCCCTTCCAGATACCTGTCAAAACGGATTCCGCGGATATATTCCATGATCATCCAGCAGCCCTCTTCCTCATTCAGGACATCATAGATCTGCGGCAAATGCGGATTCCTCAGTTTTTTCATCATCCACAGTTCACGGAAACACCCTCCGCTTTCTTCCGTAAGCTTCTTGGCCGCGCAGAACCGGTCCGTCCTGCTGTCAACTGCCAGATAGACTTCTCCGAAACCGCCTTCTCCCAGTTTTCTGAGCAATCTGTAGCGTCCTGACAGAGTGATCATTTGTTCCGGCATTCGGCTCCTCCTTCTTCTGCCCTCCTGTCAGGCCCGCGCATCGGATGCCTGAGGGACGTCTTTTCGGACACTGTGCTGCTTTTCAACCCATAGGCGCAAAAAGGAGAGACCTCCTGCGAAGTCTCTCCATCCATGGGCACAGTATAAAACAGATTGCTTCCCCACGCAATCCCAAATTTCAGAAATCCCTCAGAGCATCATCCTCACATTTTATCCGGCGCAGAAAATCCCAGCAGATCAATGCCCTGTTCCAGTACTTTCCTGGTCAGTTCCAGTTCTGCAATATAGCTCTTTTTCTGTTCCTCATTCTCTTCTGCCAGAATCCTTGTCTCATGATAGAAGCGGTTAAACTCGTTTGAAAGCTGGTACAGATACCCGCAGATTCTGTGCGGAGCCAGCTGTGCACCAGCTTCCTCCACTGCCGACGCAAATCCTGTCAGCGCCAGGCAGAGCGTCTTTTCCGCTTCTCCCGCTGCCGGAAGGATACTGCACTCATCGACTGCTTCTGCAGGCAGCTTCATTTCCGCCAGGTATCTTCTCAGAATCGACTTGATCCGTACAATGGTATAGAGGATGTATGGCCCGGTATTTCCCTCAAACGAGGTAAACTTATCGACATCAAAGACATAGTCCTTGGACGCCTGATTGGATAAATCTCCGTACTTGATGGCTGACAGAGCAACGGTCTGTGCTGTCTTCCGTGCCTCATTCGGTTCGGTCTCATGGTTCTCCATGATTTTCCTGTACATTTCTTCATTGATGTCCCGGATCAGAAGCTCCAGGCGCATGACACCTCCCTGGCGGGTCTTGAACGGCTTCCCGTCTTTCCCATTCATCGTCCCGAACCCCAGGAATTCGAGTTTTGTGTCATCCTTCACCAGCTTCGTTTTGCGGGCGCAGCGGAAAACCTGTGTGAAATAAAGCTCCTGGCGCTTATCGACAACATAGATGATTTCGTCCGGATCCCACTTCTCCCTGCGCATGACGATCGTCGCAAGGTCCGTTGTATTATACAAAGACGCGCCATCCGACTTCAGGATCATACATGGCGGTATTTTCTTGGTGTCCCCCTCCTCGGCGACATCGACGACCAGCGCTCCCTGATCTACATGTGCATAGCCGTTCTTTTTAAGATAATCCACCATTCCCGGGATGTAAGGCTGCGCATCTGATTCCTTTTTCCAAAGATCAAACGTGACATCCAGACTGTCATAGTTGCGCTTCAAATCCTTCACGGAAACATTCAGGATATGCTGCCAGAGGGCATAGTACCCTCTCTGCTTCTGCTGCAGACGATAGGTGGCATCGAGGGCTTCCGCCTTGTAGGCATCGTCTTCCTTCGACTTTCTTGTCGCCTCCGGATAGATCTCCTCCAGCTCGCTGATTGTAAATGGAGCCTCCTTCGGGTACTCTCCTGTGAAGGCTTCGTCAAAATACGGAAGCTCCGGGTGTCTGTGCCGCACCTCCGTAATGATCAGCCCCATCTGAAGGCCCCAGTCCCCCAGATGGACATCGCCCAGGACATCGTTGCCAAGATAGCGAAGGGTCCGCTTGATGCTTTCCCCGATCACTGCCGAGCGCAGATGCCCGACATGAAGCGGCTTGGCCACATTCGCTCCGCCGTAGTCAATGATAATCCTGGCAGGTTTCTCTGCCCTGTGCACACCGAAATAATCGTCCTGCTCCATCTCCTGGAGATAGCTGCTCAGAAAAGACGGCGAAAGGCTCAGGTTGATAAAACCAGGTCGAACGGCCTCCGCTTTTGAAAATGCATCCATTCCGTCAATGATATCAACAACCGCCTCCGCAATTTGAAGCGGAGGTCTGTGATAGAGCTTTGCGCCTGCCATTGCCCCATTACATTGATACTCGCACAGATCCGGACGGTTGGATACCGTCACCCTGCCAAGGCTTCTGTCATATCCTGCAATTTCAAAAGCTTCCGCCACATAGCTGCTGATCAGATCCAGTATATGTTCCATATCAGTTCTCCCTATTTTGATGATTGCCTGTGATGATAATTTCCTGTACTGTCTTCCGTCAGATCCTCATGAAGCCAGTCCAGATATCTCCGGATGGTCTCCTCATACCCCTGCCCGGATGGCTGGTAAAACCGGATATCTCCCAGCTCCTCCGGAAGGTAGCGCTGCTTTGAAAAATGCTTTGGAAAATCATGAGCGTACTCGTATCCAATCCCCCGGTTCAGCTTCGAAGAGCCGCCATAATGGGCATCCTGCAGGTAGGGTGGAATGGTACTCTTTGTTTCAGCAGCTGCCTTCTCGGCTTTGAAGATTGCCTCTGTGGCGGAATTGCTTTTCGGCGCAGTTGCAACATAAATCGCCGCCTCCGCGAGGATCAGCTGAGATTCCGGCATGCCGATCCGTTCAACAGCCTGTGCGGCAGAAGCAGCCACGACGATCGCCATCGGGTCCGCACAGCCCACATCCTCCGCCGCGCAGATCATGATTCTCCTTGACAGAAACCGGATGTCCTCTCCGGCATTCAGCATTCTGGCCAGATAAAAAACAGCCGCATCCGGATCTGACCCTCTCATGCTCTTGATAAATGCTGATATGGTGTCATAATGCTGATCGCCGTCCTTGTCATACCTTGCCATCCGCTTCTGAATACATTCTTGTGCAACTTCAAGCGTTACATGAATCTGTCCATCTCCGGACCGCTCCGTCGTCAGGATCCCCAGCTCCAGCGCATTCAGTGCCGCCCTGGCATCCCCATCTGCCATATCCGCCAGAAAGCTGCAGGCATCCTCTGAAAGAACCGCATCAAAGCTTCCCATCCCGCGCTCCGGATCAGAAACCGCACGCCTCAGAATGGTTTCAATGTTGTCCCTTGAAAGAGGCTTCAGCTCGAAAATCAAAGATCTTGAAAGCAAAGCTCCATTCACTTCAAAATATGGATTCTCGGTCGTTGCCCCGATCAGAATAATGGTTCCGTCCTCCACAAATGGAAGAAGAAAATCCTGCTGTCCTTTGTTGAATCGATGGATCTCATCGATGAACAATATGGTGCGTCTGCCGTACATGCCAAGCGCTTCCTTCGCCTTCGAGACAACTTCCTCCATATCCTTTTTACCGGCGGAAGTGGCATTGATCGTCATAAATGCCGCTGATGTTGTGTGCGCGATCACTTCCGCCAGCGTCGTCTTCCCGGTTCCGGGCGGCCCATACAGAATAATCGACCTCAGCCGGTCCGCCTTGATGGCACGATAGAGCATCCGGCCTTTTCCGATGATCTGTTCCTGCCCCACAATCTCATCCAGAGATCTTGGACGCATCCTCGATGCCAGCGGCGCAGAAGATTCCTTCTTTTTCGATGCGGCATACTCAAATAAATCCATACTCAGTCATCGTCCTCCCCGGCAGGAGTTGACTGTTCTTCGGAATCGTGTTCATCCTGGACCTGCCGATTTAACGCCGCAAGCCGCTCCGCCGTTGTCATATGACGCTTCTCCCTGTCTGCAGCAGTTGGCAGAGAATTGATTCCGTCCTTCTTATCTTCCGTCGTTTTCGCCTTATCATCCGTGGAAGGTTCCTTTTCATACTGCAGACGCAGACGCTTTGCTGTCATAAAACAGATCAGATAAATGACTGCACCGATCAGAGAGCTGCTCCCTGAATTGCCATTTTTGCCCGAATCTCCGACTCCGCTCACCAGAAACATCCCGAGCCCGATCACACCGACAAGATCGACTGCCGCCATCTTCAGATAAGCTGACTTCTGGGCTGCTGTTCTGCCTGCAAAACCGTGCTTGAGTTTCAATGCAATGACATCCGAAAACAACCAGTAAAGCGTGATAAAGGCTCCGACAATCACATAATAAACAACACCGATCTGAATTTTCTTCACGGCACAGTATGCCAGATATGCAAGAATCAGAGCTGCCCCGAGAATGACACCGATTCGAATTCTCTGATCAATCCGAAATTCCTCCTCTTTCGTCAGCCGCTCTTCCTCATCCGTCTTTTGTTTCATCACACCTGCCATAATGCCTCCTGACAATGTCCCTGTGAACCAGCCAAAACGGCTGGAATCAACCTTCGGTCTGTTCTCCCAAGTATATCAGCCACTCCTTCGATTGACAAGAATGGGCCAATTGACGGAGCGACTCAATCCCTCTATAATACTTCATGGCTGTGCAATCATATTTCAGACAACCTTTCTATAAAAAGTAGGAGAATACATATGGGTGATCTTCCGGAAAGTCCGATGATTCTTCTCAGCTTTGTCAATACCGAGCTGAGAGACTGTTACCATAGCCTTGATGCCTTCTGCAAGAATCACGGGGCTGACAGAAAAACGGTTGAAGACAAATTGCGCTCGATCGATTACAGATACGATGCGAGGCTGAACCGTTTCTGCTGAATTCATGCTCACTGTACATGGAAAGGATTTGCGTATGAGTAAAATTCTTGTCGTCTACTATTCGCTTGACGGGAATACAGAACTCGCTGCCAACCAGATCAAAGACATCACCGGTGCCGATCTGGAGCAGCTGATCCCGGAACATGAACCTGTCCGGAAGGGATTCCGCAAGCTCGCTGCAGGAGGTTTCCAGGCGCTCATTCATTATAAACCCAGAATCAAGCGGCTGAGGCATCGTCTTGAAGACTATGAAACGATTGTCATCGCCGCCCCGGTATGGGCTGGCACCTGTCCACCGGCAATGGAAACCTTCCTGAACAAGGAATCTTTTTCCGGAAAAGAGGTTGTCATCTGCGCTTGCTCCGCATCGGGGAAAGCAGACAGAATGATCGACCGCATCCGGCATTTTGTCGGGCGAGACAACACTGTCAGCGTCACCACCAGCCTTGTCAGCCCGCTGAAGAATCCAGACAAGACAAGACAGAAGCTTGAAGAGTTTTGCCTTGCATGGGCAGAATAATACAGCTCCATACAGGAAGAGGCATCGGGATTTGAACAAATCCTGATGCCCCTTCTTTTATTCATTTTCATTCTGTTTTTTTGCAGTTACTTGTCATGTCCAATATCCGCACCGCCGACTTCACCATTCTCCAACTCACCGGTGCCATCACGCTCAACTGTGTTCTCTCTTGATTTCTCTGTCACGGCTTCCCCACTGGTCAGTGAATCAATAATACTGTCAGGGACACCGCCTGATGTCAGTTTTCTGATCATCTTCGTCAGCTTTGCGTCCTTGATATACGCATCCCAGGTTGACTGATTATACACTTCCATTGCCTTTTTCCGGTTTATTTTTTTGACCTTTGCATGGTCCGTTGCGGCTGCACTGGCACTGACAGTCAGATAGTCAGTCCCATTATACCGTCCTGTCAGCCTGACTGCACCTGCCTTCTGGCTGGAAAGCACTGCTTCGAAAACGGCTTCGCCGACTGTGAGGGAAAGACTTCCGTTCAGTTTTCCCTGTTCTGCGTCATCAATCGCAAAATCCTTTGCCTCCAGCTGGCCCAGCAGCTGACCCGCGACTGTGAGGGAAGCCGTGCCATTGAACTGGTTTTCTTCCGTATCAGCCTCCAGGAGGATCCCGGTCTCTCCGTTTGCGTCTCCGCCAAACTTTGAGGCCGCAAGTGCAGATACAAGCGTTCCGAGATCGAACTGAATCGCCGCATGCGTATCGCGCACCAGCATCTTCAATGTAAACAGATTCACCTCTACGCCAGAATAAAGCAGACTCAGATCAAGGCTTGTAAGCTGTCCCCCGCCGTCCATTCCATACGTCAGAGAAAAGCCCGGGACTTTCGAGAGAACCCCCTCATCCGCCTTTTTTAATAGGCCCTGATACCCCTTGTACAGCGACTCCTGATCAAACAGCCCATCTGATTTGACTGCCGTCACGATCGCGTTCGCGACATCCACTGCAAAGTCGCTCTTCAATATCTTCCGTACCAGATTGTCGTCTGCAAGCGTATCCCGGCTGGCAGAGAGGATCTTCGACATTGCATCCTGATCGACTGTGATGGTGTGTGTATTGATTGCCTCGGAAAGCGCCCCCGCTGTGATGGTCACATTCTCATGGTCAACCTGTTCCGCATTCTGTGTGAACACATCCGCATAACGCTTCGAAAAGGCCTCCAGCTCCTCTGGCCGAATACCGTTCACCAGATCCGTTCCCTCCTGGAGAAGCTTCACATAGCTGGTCTTGAAGTTCCCGGCAGCTTTCACAGCCTTCTTACCAGCGGTACTTTTTCCTGCCGTTTGAGCAGCAGCATCCTGAGCTGCTGACGCCAGCTTCTTCAGGTCGACGGCAAACGGCGTCTTCCGAAACTGCGGACAGACCAGATAGACAATCTGGTCATTCAGGTCAACAGATATGCGTCCATCATAAAGATCGGTCCCGTTGAGCGAAAGCGTACCGGATGCATCAATGCCTCCGTCGTCGTTCCCGGAGGATGTCCCTGTGAGGGCCGCTTCCTTTGCCCAGGACATATCAAAGCCCTTCGCTGCATCGGAGATGACTTCCCGCATTGGCTCCTCAAAGCTGACATTGAGCGAGAGATCATATCCCCTGGATAAAATCTGCCCGATCGCCTGGGAGAGCGCTTCCGTTTCCGTCTCGTTCCCTGCTGCGGATCCTTCCGTGCTTTCTATGGAATCTCCCGGCTGTGATTCTGAATCCGGCTGTGATGCAATGGCTGCCGGAAGAACAAATGACAGGGCAATCACCGCTGCAAGCGCATATGCCCAGAACAATCTGCGTCTGTGTTTCATATACCTGCCTCCTTGATGAGTACGACCAATATATCAGACTTACTCAGGGATTACAACTGTAAGAGTGCCCAACATTTACCCACGATTCTGTCACAGATAAAATCATTTTTCCTGCGTGCACCCCTGTTCCTTCTATGTTAAAGTAGGAGAGGCACAGTTTACTGAGAGACCGTCACTGAGGCATATATGAAAATACAGATATCCCACATCCGAAAAAGCTACCGGCACAAAGAAGTTCTGAAGGATATTACGTTCTCCGCATCCTCAGGAACCGCGATCGGCATTCTTGGCGAGAATGGCTGCGGAAAGTCCACACTGCTTGGGATCCTTGCAGGAGCGCTGAAGGCTGATGAAGGTGAATTTCTTCTTGATGGATCCTCTCTCCCGGAGACCGGCGATCTTCTCCGCCGCCCTGTCCTCCGTTCGCATGTAGTCGGCTATGTTCCCCAGACCACGCCGCTCCTTGAGGAACTGTCTGTCAAAGACAACCTGCGCCTGTGGTACCCTGGCGGCAGTGACACCCTTTCGCAGGAGCTGAAGTCCGGTGTATTGAGAGACCTGCAGGTTCAAGACTTTCTGAATCGTCAGGTCCTGAAGCTATCCGGGGGCATGAAAAAAAGAGTTTCCATCGGCTGTGCCGTTGCCAATCACCCACAGATTCTGATCCTGGATGAACCAGGCGCGGCGCTGGATTTGGTCTGCAAGGAGGTCATTCTCGACTACCTGCAGGGATTCTGCAGACAGGGCGGCATTGTCATCATGGCCTCCCATGAGATCCAGGAAATTGTCTCCTGCTCCAGGACCTTCATTCTGAAGGATGGCACTCTGAAACCATATACATTTGACGGCGACATCGGCAAGCTGGTTCATGCACTCTGACCGGAAGTGAAACTCATGAGACAACTGATTATCTATACTGAACTCCAGATGAAAAAAGTTCTCCGTACCTATCCTGCCATGCTGCTGATGACCTTTCTGCTGGCTTTGATCCTGGGTGCCATGCTCTATCTTCAGTCCTCGAAAGCAGCTAATACGATGACCGGAGATGAGGACAGCAAGGCAGCCATCGGAATTGTCGGCTCCGACTCATCCCCCTATCTGAAAATGGGAATCCGGCTGCTCCAGAATCTGGATCCGTCCAAGGTTGCAGTCCGCTTTCAGCAGCTCAGCCATGAAGACGCCCTTGCTTCTTTAAAAAAAGGAAAACTGAGTGCCGTGATTATCATCCCTGAGGGACTTACCGACAAACTGTTGAGTGGAGACGTCTCATCTAAAATGACGCTGATCCTGCCGGATTCAGGCGCATCGCTGGAGCCCCTTCTGATTCGCGAGCTATCGGCCTGTGTCTCCGTTATAATCGGTCAAATGGAATCGGCCTCCTATGCGCTCGCAGACTTTTATACAGCTTCAGGTGTCACCAGTGCGGAGGACATCTCAGATGCCCAGACGGACCTGCTCTATCGGAGTATCCGGAAGCTGCTTTCGCGCAGCCAGATGTTCACACTCCGGCGAATGAAAACGGCAGGGACACTCACAATTGAGAGCTATTATCTCTGTGCCATGTTTCTTCTGCTCGTGCTCCTGACAGGTGTCATGTGTGCCGGTAACTATATACGCACCGATCATTCCATCGAGGTCCTGCTTCATATCCGGGGATTTCATGCATTCAGTCAGATTGTATCTGAATATCTGTCCCTGGTTCTGTTCATGCTGCTGTTAGGGGTGGTCTTCATGCCTGCCAGCGGGCTGGGGCTTTCAAGAATGCCAATTGTCTTCTCAGAGCTGAGCAGCGGGACGCGTGGATTTCTCCGGAACTACCTTTTCTTCTCCCTGAAGGCATTTCCTGTCATCCTGACGGCAGCTGCACTGGATCTGTTTCTCTATGAACTCGCCGACAGTCTTATCTCCGGCGTTCTGCTTCAGTTTCTGGCATCGATTCTGCTGGCTTACCTCTCCGGCGTCTTCTATCCGCTCTCCAGCCTTCCGTCAGCCATCCGGATGCTGTCGCCCTATCTGCCCACCGGGCAGGCGATGCTTTATCTCCGAAAAAGTCTGATCCGGGGAAACAGTGTGCTGCTTCCGCTTGTGTACCTTCTGGCAGAGGCCATCGTTTTTATCCTGCTTGCAGCCTGTCTGAGAAAGAAGAAATTGTCATGGAGTCACGCATGAGATCTATCAAAAAATTTTTCCTCTGGTCATTCCTTTTGAACCGCCGCTTTCTGAAAAAACCGCTGTTTCTTTTTCTTCTGTGCCTGATCCCACTGACCGCCCTGCTGGCACGCCGGATTCCCGGTGAGAATACGACACTGCTGTCTGTCGGGGTCTGCGCCGGCCAGACGGAGGATGAACTGACATCCCGGGTGATCGCTCAGCTGACACATCCTGATCAGAGCAGCACAGTCCGTTATATCCGGTATCATAATGAAAAACAACTCAGGCAAGCCGTATACGATGGAGATGTCCGCCTCGGCTTTCTGTTTCCAAAGGATCTTTCTGCTCTGTTTTCAGCCTTTGCTGCTGTACCTGTCTCGGATACAGGAGGCGCACTCAGCATCCTCGGGCAGGCCTTCGGGGCTTCCGATTCTGAGGCAGTTGACAAAAAAGGGATGCAAAAAAACGCGATTCGCGTCATCTGCGGCAGCAATGACATCGTAACGAAGATGGAAAAAGAACAATTATTCGGGAAACTTTATCCGGAAATTGAAAGATATATTCTGAAAGCATGGATGGATGTCCATGCAGAGGGTTTTTCGGCCGATAAGGAGAAGAGAGATGCCTGGCTTGACAGAGCGCTTTCGGATTCCACGGTGACCGGAAATTTTTTCCAGCTCTCCTATCTCAATGGCGACCTGATTCAGGACCAGGAACTCAACGCCTACTATCTGTCCCCGCTGAGAGGCCTTCTTGCGATCACACTGATCCTGATCTGCTTCGCCGCCTGTCTCTTTCTGATGCAGGATAACCAGCGGCAGCTTTTCGTGTGGCTGTCCCCCTCGCTCAGGCCCTGGCTTCACTACCTGTATCTTCTGATCCCGATTCTGGATGGAGGACTCTTTGTCTTCATCGCACTGTCCGTCTCCGGAGTCGGATCCGGCCTGTCAGAGCTGGCACCGTTCCTTCTCTACCTGCCTGCAGTCTGCGGGTTCAGCAATCTGGTCCGCGTGCTAACAGGGAAGATGACGCTTTTCTCCGCATCTATCCCCATCATCGTAATGGGCTGCCTTTTCCTGACACCGGTCTTTTTTGACCTTCAGATCATCCCGGCTCTGCAGGCGGCTCTTCCGACAGCCTTTTATCTCAGATCACTTCACGGAACGTCGACGCTCCTTCCACTTGCTCTCTATGCGGCGATCACTTCCGGAGCGTCTGTCCTCATCGACTGGCTGAAGAACCGGTGAACAGCAATCCCCGGTTCTTCAGCCTCCTTCACCATTCCTGTTTCAATCTTCTTTGTCAGCGTGTACAACTCCTGCACTGAGCTTCCCATCCCTTGCATCTACAAGGATGGTATCCCCGTCCAGCACATCGCCCTGGAGGATCAGCTTTGCAGCAAGTGTCTCTACATTCTTCTGCAGGTACCTGCGAAGCGGACGAGCGCCAAACGCCGGATCATATCCGCCTTCTATGACAGACTGCTTCGCTGCGTCTGTCAGCTTCAGCGTTATCCCCTGGCTCTTTAACCTGCGGTTCAGTTCCATCATCATCAGGTCTATAATCCCACCAATATTTTCCTTCGACAGCGGATGGAAAAGAATAATCTCATCCAGCCTGTTCAAAAACTCCGGTCTGAAGTGTGCCTTCAGCTCTGAATCCACCTCTGACCGGACCGTCTCCGATATTCCGCCATTCTTCTCAATCCCATTGAGAAGATATTGCGACCCGATGTTCGAAGTCATGATCAGGATCGTATTCTTGAAGTCGACCGTCCTGCCCTGCGAATCCGTGATTCGTCCATCGTCCAGAACCTGAAGGAGAATGTTGAAGACATCAGGGTGTGCCTTCTCAATTTCATCGAACAAGACAACCGAGTACGGATGGCGTCTCACTGCCTCTGTCAGCTGTCCGCCCTCATCATACCCGACATATCCCGGAGGCGCACCGATCAGCCGGGACACAGAGAACTTCTCCATGTACTCGCTCATATCGATCCGCACCATATTGTTCTCGTCATCAAACAGATTCTGTGCGAGTGCTTTCGCAAGCTCTGTCTTCCCGACGCCGGTCGGGCCGAGGAACAGGAAGGAGCCGATCGGGCGGGTCGGATCCTTGATTCCGGCTTTGGATCTGAGAATCGCGTCCACAACCTTTGTCACCGCCTCATCCTGACCGATGACACGTTCATGAAGTTTATCCCCGAGCTGTAATATCTTCTGCCGTTCGCCCTGGTTCAGCTTTGCAACCGGAATACCGGTCCACCTGCTGACCACCCGGGCAATCTCATCCTCCGTTACCGCCTCATGAACAAGGGACAAATCCTTCTTTTTCAGGCTGTCCTCCTCCTTGTCAAGCTCCGCTTTCAGCTTCGGAAGTTCCCCATACTGCAAGCGTGCTGCTTCATTCAGGTCAGATCTCTGTTTGGCTGCCTCAATCTGCTTGCCAATCTGCTCGATCTGTTCGCGCAGCTGACTGCGGCGGCTGACCACTGCCTTCTCGTTCTCCCACTGTGCCTTCTCAGCCTTGAACTTCTCCTGCAGATCCGCCAGCTCCTTCTGAAGATTTGCCAGACGCTCCTTTGAAGCATTGTCTGTCTCCTTCTTCAGTGCGGTCTCCTCAATCTGCATCTGCATGATGCGCCGGTTCATTTCATCCAGTTCGGACGGAAGGGAATCCATCTCTGTCTTGATCTGGGCGCAGGCCTCATCGACCAGATCGATGGCTTTGTCCGGAAGGAACCGGTCAGAGATATATCGGTGCGAAAGCGTTGCTGCCGCAACGAGCGCACCATCTGTGATCTTCACATGATGATAAACCTCGTACCGTTCCTTGAGTCCTCTCAGAATAGAAATGGTATCCTCCACGGTCGGTTCATCCACCATCACAGGCTGGAAACGTCTTGCCAGTGCGGCATCCTTCTCGATGTACTTCCGATACTCATCAAGCGTTGTCGCACCGATGCAGTGAAGTTCACCTCTTGCGAGCATTGGCTTCAGCATGTTTCCGGCATCCATAGCGCCATCGGTCTTGCCTGCCCCGACGATCAGATGCAGCTCATCGATAAAGAGAATAATCTCTCCCTCACTTTTTGACACCTCGTTCAGCACCGATTTCAGCCGTTCCTCAAACTCGCCTCTGTACTTGGCCCCTGCCACGAGGGCTCCCATATCAAGTGAAAAGATTTTCTTGTTTTTCAGAGAATCCGGGACATCCTCTCTTGCAATTCGCTCGGCCAGCCCTTCTACGACCGCTGTCTTGCCTACGCCAGGCTCACCAATCAGGACCGGGTTGTTCTTTGTCTTTCTCGAGAGAATCCGAATGACATTCCGAATCTCATCATCGCGGCCAATGATCGGATCCATCTTCTGCTGCTTTGCCTTCGCGACAAGTTCCGTCCCATACTTTGCCAGAGCGTCGTAGGTGTCTTCCGGTGTATCTGTATTGACGACCTGGTTACCCCGGACAGTCGACAATGCCTGGAGAAATTTCTCTCTCGTGACATTCTCCTTCTGGAAAAATGCTCTTATTGATGGAGATGCAAAATCGAAGATGCTGAGAAACAGATGCTCAACAGCGACATAGCTGTCTCCCATCTTCTTTGCTTCATCCTCTGCGCCAAGAAGTGCTTTGTTCAGATACTGTCCAACATAGGCCTGACCGCCGGAAACCTTCGGCCGTGCCTCAATCATCTGTGTCAGATCATAATCAAACAGCCGCTCATCGATCCCCATCTTTGATACCAGCTGTGCGATCAGAGACTGGTCCTGATGCAAAAGTGCATACAGCAGATGCTCCTGCTCGATTTCCTGATTTCCAAAATCAGAAGCGACCTTTTCAAGCTGATTGACGGCATCAATGGATTTTTGCGTAAATTTCTGTATGTTCATCCTTTTTCCCCCCTTTCTGTAAGGGATTATAGTTTTTCAGATCACCCTGTATTTTTGTTCTAGCACAGATTGTTAGCACTGTCAATCGTTGAGTGCTAACAATCTGGTTCGAAAACGGGCAGAGGATTCCCCTGCCCGTAACATCACCTGAAGCGAACTTCTCTCAGTGGCCGGAGCATTGATCTGTTCTGATCAATACATTCCGCCTGCCGGCTGTGCCGGTGCAGCTGGAGCCGGTTCCTTGATATCTCCGACAACTGCCTCTGTGGTCAGAAGCTCTGAGGAGACAGACGCCGCATTCTGAAGAGCGGACCGTGTCACCTTTGCCGGGTCGATAATACCCGCCTCGATCATGTCAACATACTTGTCATTGTATGCATCGAAGCCGATTCCATCAGCAGATTCCTTGACCTTGTTGACAACAACCGCGCCCGAAAGACCAGCATTCTCTGCGATGTAGAACAGCGGCGCCTCAAGAGCCTTCAGCACGATCTGAGCACCCGTCTTCTCATCTCCTGTCAGTCCTTCCAGTTCCTTTGCTGCCTTTGCCGCCGCGTGAATCAGCGCAGCGCCGCCGCCGACAACGATTCCTTCCTCAACAGCTGCTCTGGTTGCATTCAGCGCATCTTCCATGCGGAATTTTGCGTCCTTCATCTCTGTCTCGGTAGCCGCTCCGACACGGACAACTGCAACACCGCCGGCGAGCTTTGCCAGGCGTTCCTGAAGCTTTTCCTTGTCAAAGGAAGACTTCGTCTCCGCAATCTGTGCTCTGATCTGGTCGACTCTCTCATGAATCTTGTTCTTGTCGCCTTCTCCATCGACAATAACCGTGTTTTCCTTCGTGACCTTCACGCTCTTTGCTCTGCCAAGCATATCGATTGTGGCGCTCTTGAGCTCGATTCCAAGATCATCAGAAATAACTGTACCGCCTGTCAGGATTGCGATATCCTGCAGCATATCCTTTCTTCTGTCGCCATATCCCGGTGCCTTGACAGCAACGACAGAGAACGTTCCTCTCAGCTTATTCAGAATCAGGGTTGTAAGCGCCTCGCCCTCAACATCCTCCGCAATGATGAGCAGCTTTTTGCCAGACTGTACGATCTGCTCGAGCAGCGGGAGAATATCCTGGACATTGCTGATCTTCTTATCCGTGATCATGATATACGGATCATCCAGGTTGGCTTCCATCTTCTCGGTATCGGTTGCGAAATAGGAGGAAAGATACCCTCTGTCAAACTCCATTCCTTCAACCAGGTCCAGCTCTGTCTGCATGGTCTTGGATTCCTCAACGGTGATAACACCATCCTTTGAAACCTTCTCCATCGCGTCAGCAACCATCTCGCCGACCTGCTCATCTCCGGAAGAAACAGCAGCAACCTTCGCAATCTGCTCCTTGCCCTTTACCTTCTGGCTCATCTCCTTGATCGCCTTCACGGTCGCATCGGTTGCCTTCTTCATGCCCTTCTTCATGACGATCGGATTCGCACCTGCAGCCAGGTTCTTCATGCCTTCGTGAACCATAGCCTGAGCAAGGACGGTTGCTGTGGTCGTACCATCACCTGCAACATCATTCGTCTTGGAAGCAACCTCTCGGATCAGCTGAGCGCCCATATTCTCAAAACGGTCCTTCAGCTCGATCTCCTTCGCAATCGTAACGCCATCATTCGTAATCACTGGGCTGCCGTATTCCTTGTCAAGGACAACGTTCCTGCCCTTCGGCCCAAGTGTAACACGAACCGTATCAGCCAGCTTATCTACGCCAACTCTCAGTCCCTCGCGGGCGTCATCTCCATATTTCAATTCCTTTGCCATTGTTTTAATCCTCCTCTCATGTCCTTCCAGGCCGCAATCAGTCTTTTACTCAACCTTCGCAAGAATATCGGACATCTTGCAGATCACATACTCCTCTTCGCCAAGCTTGACTTCTGTTCCGGCGTATTTGGAATAGACAACCTTGTCGCCTTCCTTCACCGTCATCGCGATCTCCTTGCCATCAACCTTGCCGTCCCCAACTGCGAGAACGGTTGCCTCCTGGGGCTTTTCCTGACTCTTTGCTGCCAGAATGATTCCGGATTTCGTGGTCTCCTCAGCTTCAAGCTGCTTCAGGACAACTTTGTCACCCAACGGATAGAGTTTCATAACCAATACCTCCTGACACATCCTTTTGATTCCATTACACCGATGTCATTATTTATTGCTAGCACTCACTATATTCGAGTGCTAAACCACATTGCCTATAATAACAAAATCAGCGAAGATTGCAAGTATCCTCATTTTTTATATTTCAGGATATATTGTATTAATTCTCTATTTTTCTCAATTATTCTCTGTATATCTTCATTTTCAAATACACACAGAAAAACTCCGGAGAACCCTTGCATCCTGCGGGTCTCTCCGGAGTCAGCCTGCCGCCGTCCTTTTCAGGTTTACAGTTTCTTCGTTTTCTTGATTTCTTTGAGCTGGTCATACACCGCATCGTTCAGTACCTTAATGTAGGTTCCCTTCATGCCGGATGACTTCGACTCAATAACGCCCGCACTCTCAAACTTCCGGAGCGCATTCACGATGACGGAACGCGTAATGCCGACCCGGTCCGCAATCTTGGATGCCACCAGCACTCCCTCGGGGCCTCCCAGCTCATCGAAAATATGTACGATCGCCTCCAGCTCTGAATAGCTCAGCGTATTGATCGCAGACTTGACAATCTGTACCTTCCTGTTTTCTTCTGCGCTCTCTTCATTCAAAGAGCGCATCATCTCAAGACCAACAACGGTTGTCCCATATTCTGCGAGGATGATATCATCGATCTCAAAAGGCTTGTCAATCCGGTACATGAACACAGTTCCCAGGCGTTCTCCCGCAATCTCAATCGGGTTGACAATCGCCTGAAACTTGTGAAGATTCTCTCCTGTAAAGCCCAGCGTCTCAAGATTTACATTCTCCTGCGTTGAGAGAATGTTCAGGAAGCGCTCATTCAGCATCTCATCTATAAAATCCCCAATATGATCAACAATCAGCTGGTTCAATTCCTCGATGTGATCCGAGAGCCCGACCCCCAGAACCTTTCCTTTACGGCTGATGACAAGGACATTCGATTCCAGAATATCTGTCAGCACCGCACAGATATCATTGAAGACAACTTTACTTGAGCTGTTGTTATGAAGCAGTTGTCCGATCTTTCTTGTTTTATCCAGTAACTCAACACTCATGATTTCCCTCCTGAGCAGAAAGCGCTGCATCCGTGCTCATCGTCTTGTTGAAGAGATTTTAACAGACAATTCTTGATATTTCAATAGATTATCAGGTTTTTTAAATAATAATTATTTGTTGTCTTTCTCTTCTGCCTTCTTCGGGAGAATGAACCCACATGTCTGGTTGGAGCAAAGCAGACGGTTTCCTTTCTCGACCATATAGCTGCCACACTCCGGACATTTAACAGTGGAAGGCTTATTCCAGGAGATAAAATCACACTCCGGATTCGAACAGCCATAGAAAATTCTGCCCTTCTTTGAACGTCTGATGACAACATCCTGCCCACACTTCGGACAGGTGACCCCTGCTTTCTCAAAATAGGGCTTTGTATTCCTGCACTCTGGAAATCCGGGGCATGCCAGGAACTTGCCATGCGGCCCATATTTCACAACCATGTGCCGCCCGCACTTGTCGCAGACGACATCTGACACCTCGTCCGCAACCTTTACCTTTGAAAGTGTTTCCTCGGCATGCTGAACTTCCTTGTCGAGATCCGGATAGAAATTACGCAGAATCGTCTTCCAGTCTGTTCTCCCCTCCGCAACTGAATCGAGCATGGATTCCATGTAGGCTGTAAACTGGACATTATCAATCTCCGGAAAAGACTTCCTTAGAATGTCATCGACTGCTGTTCCAAGCTCCGTAATGTAGAGGTTTCGTTTCTCCTTCGTCACATAATGTCTTGCAAGAAGCGTCGTGATGGTGGGTGCATATGTAGACGGACGCCCAATCCCAAGCTCCTCCAGAGCATGAACAAGCGAAGCTTCCGTATAATGCGCAGGTGGCTGTGTGAAGTGCTGCTCCCCCTTCATTCCCGACAGCGCCAGCTGTTCTCCCTCCGTGAGCTTCTCCGTCAGAACAGGCTGCCCCTTCTTCTCTTCGTCTGTCTCCGTATAGACCGACAGGTATCCCTCCGACAGGATCCGACTGGAGCTCGTCGTAAAGATATAGCGGCAGAATTCACCGCCCTGCGGCTCTTCTGCATTCTCCCCTGCGTGCTTCTGTGCACCGCTCCTCATCGCGTCACTTTCCATCACTTCATCCGAAGCAATCCGGATCTGAAGTGTTTCATATTTAGCCGGCGCCATGCGGCTTCCTACAAACCGTTTCCAGATCAGCTGATACAGCCGGAACTGATCCCTTGTCAGCGCTTCTTTCACCTCAGCCGGCGTCCTGCTGATATCGGAGGGACGGATGGCTTCATGGGCATCCTGAATATGCACACCATTATTGGAAGGTTCCTGCACCTTCCCTTCCATATTCTTCCGCCCTGCTGCACCATCCCCCGGGCGATTCATGCGATCCCTCAGTTCCTCCGATAAAAACGCTTCTCCATAATGGCTGGAAATATAGACAGCCGCCGCGTCGTTGGCCTCATCGGAGATACGTGTCGAGTCTGTTCTCAGGTATGTGATCAGGCCAACCGTTCCGGAACCTGCGAGATCAACCCCCTCATAGAGCTGCTGTGCCAGGCGCATTGTCTTCTGAGTCGGAAAGTTCAGAGACTTTGCGGCCTCCTGCTGAAGTGTGCTGGTTGTAAATGGAAGCGGCGCTTTTCTGGTCCGCTCTCCCTTTTTAATGGCACTGACCCAGAATGAAGAACCAGACAGTGTCTCTTTGATCGCGTCGGTCTGTTCACCGCCTGCAAGGCTGATCCTGGTATACTTTCCCCCTGCCTCCTTGCCGGCCAGCTGGGCTTCAAGGGCACTTTTCAGTCCAGGCAGCGCAAACTCAGCCCCCAGTGTCCAGAATTCCTGCGGGATAAACTCACTGATTTCGTTTTCCCGCTTGGCAATAATCCGAAGTGCGACAGACTGTACCCTCCCGGCTGACAGTCCCCTTCTGATTTTCGCCCACAGAAGCGGTGAAATTCTGTATCCTACCATCCTGTCCAGAATCCGGCGGGTCTGCTGCGCATCCACCATATTCATATCAATCTGTCTTGGATGCTTCAGCGCTTCCTTTACAGCGGACTTCGTAATCTCATTGAACGTAATCCGATTCGTCTTTTCCGGGGCAAGATTCAGGGCTGCCTGCAGATGCCAGGAAATGGCTTCTCCCTCGCGGTCAGGGTCCGTTGCAAGGAAAACTTTATCTGCTTTTTTCGCTTCCTTGCGAAGCGCAGCCAGAACTTCCCCTTTTCCACGGATCGTGATATATTTCGGCTCATAATCATGCTCCGGATCAAAGCCGAGCTGACTTTTCGGGAGATCGCGGACATGGCCTGTAGAAGCCATGATCTCATAATTCTTGCCCAAAAATTTCTTAATTGTCTTGACCTTTGTCGGAGACTCAACAATTACCAGATATTTCGCCATAATATATCCCATTCAGAGCAGATTGCTGTGCAACATTTTCAGAATATACACCATAGCCACCCCATATGCAAGCAATACCGTACCGCATCGATCAGGCTGCAGGACCTACGCCGCGAAAGACGTGAGGCAATCTACACAAAAAACATACAAAAAATTCTGTTTGACAGTCCCCATGAGGGGTGCTACCCTGTCCCCATCTTCATGAGCAACGCTCTGTCAATTGTCTTTTTCTCTGTCTCTGATTTTCGGTCTCTGATCTTCTTCAGGAACTTCATGGTCGTCCGATCCCCTATCCTTCTGTCCCGGCGCACGCTGACTTCTTCGCTGTATGGAGCAGGCTGTGCAGAAAAACCATTTCTTCAACAGGAGAATCCCACATGTTCAGCACAGTCTTATCAGCAGCCATCAATGGTATGGAAAGCAGAAAGGTAACAGTAGAGGCGGATGTCGCAGATGGACTCCCCACCTTTACAATGGTTGGATACCTGGCTTCGGAGACGAGGGAAGCCGCAGAGCGTGTCCGTTCTGCGCTCCGAAACAGCGGGCTATCGATCGGCGTTCGCCACATTACGGTGAATCTGGCACCCGCTGCCCTCCATAAGCAGGGAAGCAGCTTTGACCTGGCAATCGCAATTGCGCTGCTCACAGCTGCCGGAACATTGAAGCCGGAATCTGTGCGCGGGATATTGTTCATCGGGGAACTCGGACTGAACGGAAGGCTCAATCCAGTTCGCGGCGTCCTGGAGATTGTGTCAGGAGCCTTGTCCTGTGGCTGTGAGACCGTAATCGTTCCTGCTGCCAATCTTGCGGAGGGGTCTATGATCCGAGGGATCCGGGTGCTTGGAGCAGAAACACTGGTTCAGGTTGTCTGCTTTCTTGCAGCAGCAACAGATACCCCTGAAGTGTCAGGTATGAATCTTTCCATGCAGGGTGCGCTGAAGCCAGGCAGTCTTTATGAACGGCGCGCAGATATCGAAGAGGTTCGGTATCTGCAGAGGAAGGGGCAGAACCGGGATTTCTCACAGATTAAAGGGCAAAGACTACTCAGACGCGCTTCCGAAGTGGCAGCTGCTGGTTTTCATAACCTGCTGATGATCGGACCACCCGGTGCGGGCAAAACCATGACGGCTCATTGTCTGACAACCATTATGCCTGAAATGACAGATGAAGAAGTCCTGGAAGTCTCGAAGATCCATTCAATCGCTGGGACACTGCCTTCCGAAGGACTTGTGACAGTCCGTCCATTCAGAGCGCCGCACCATACAGTGACAAAGCCTGCCCTTTGCGGAGGCGGAGCTCCTCCCGGACCGGGAGAAGTAAGTCTGGCTCACAGAGGGATTCTGTATCTGGACGAATTTCCGGAGTTTGACAAGGCTACAATCGAAGCCCTCAGACAGCCACTGGAAGACCGGGTAATCCGGATATCACGGGTAACAGGCAGTTACTCCTTTCCTGCCGGATTCATGCTGGTTGCATCGATGAACCCCTGCCGGTGCGGGTATTTCCCGGATCGTTCCGTCTGCCGGTGCAGCAATGCAGAAGTGAGGCAGTATTTATCCAGAATCAGCATGCCGCTCCTGGACCGGATTGACCTGTGCGTGGAGGCACGAAGAGTCTCATTTGAGGAACTCACAGGCGGCAGAGAAGAAGAAAGCTCAGCGGAGATCAGGGAACGGGTAAACAAAGCCCACAAACGCCAGAAAGCCCGGTACCGGGGCTCAGCCTGCCAGTTTAACTCAGAGCTGTCCGCAGCGGATGTGAAACAATTCTGTCGCCTGACAAAGGAAGAGGAACGATGGATGGCGAAGGTTTACGATTCCTTGTCACTGACTGCCAGGTCCTACAATCGGATTCTGAAAGTTGCTAGGACAATTGCAGATCTGGACGAAGAAGAACAGATTCTGCCCCGGCACCTTTCAGAGGCAGTTTCACTTCGCGCTGTCGACAGAAGATACTGGGATGATGCACTTAGAAACTGAGTACTGGAAAGTTTCCCCATGATCAGGAGCTTTCCCTGTGTGATGGAAAGGGATCCATATTGAAACAGTCCAAAGAGTCTCTATTATATGAAGCAACAGACAAAACGCAGATGCATGAAAGACCAGACATAAAGATCGGAGACACTCAGAAAATCAGCTGCCTGCAAGCCGGCGCTCAGCCTGGCGATGAGCTGTACTGGATGTGGCTCTGCTCGTGCCCGATTCTGACACGGAATGAAATACTAGCCTTAATCCGGTATTTCGGCTCTCCCAGAGAAGTATATGAAGCTCCCCTGTCAGCTTTGGCACCTTTTCAAAAGCTGCGGCAAAAATGGGTCCGCTCACTACTATCCTATAAAGAGTCCTGCAGCCTGGAGAAAAGTGCAGATCTTCTCCATCAGAAGGGGATGAAATTCTGCCATCCGGATGACAGTCTCTTTCCACAAAAGCTGAAAGCACTTGTGGATTGTCCGCATGGTCTGTTCTATAAAGGAGATTTACCGGATCCGGACATTTTATCGGTAGCTGTCATTGGAGCAAGAAGATGCAGCCACTATGGCGCAAAGATGGCGGCGTACCTGGGCGCTCAGCTTGCCCGATACAAAGTCCAGGTGATCAGCGGAATGGCCGCCGGAATTGATGGCATGGCTCAGAAAGCCTGCATAGAGGAAGGCGGCAGAAGCTTTGCGATCCTTGGGAGCGGAGCAGACATCTGTTACCCACCGGAGAACAGTCGCCTGTACAGAAGCCTGCCCGACAGCGGCGGGGTCATTTCGGAATTTGGTCCGGCTACCCCACCGCTTCCCAGCCATTTCCCCATCCGGAACCGGCTGATTTGCGGGCTGGCGGATGCCGTCATTGTTGTAGAGGCGAGAAAGAAAAGCGGTTCTCTGATCACAGTCGATCTGGCGCTTGATCAGGGAAAGGATGTCTATGCAGTCCCCGGAAGATTCGGTGATGAGCTGAGCTATGGCTGCAATCATCTGATCGAGCAGGGAGCAGGCATTCTGACATCCGTAGAACAGTTTCTGGATGAGGTCTGCCAGAGAAATGGAAAAACGTACAAAAATCCAGAAAGCGGGAAGCTGCCCCTCGGTTCAAGCGATGATCATTCCTGCATCCGGCATCCCACAGTATGCGCCGGTCTTACACCAGTGGAACAGCTGATTTTCGAGAAGCTTGAGCTGGATGCGAAAGGGGTTGACCAGCTGCTTGAAGAAACAGGTCTGACAATGACACAGCTCACGGAGGGAATTCTGAACCTGCTGGTAAGGAATGCGGTTCAGGAAGTCTCCCGGAACCGGTACGCCCGAAGTTCTATTACACTGTCATGACGAATCCGGACGCTTGCCCGTCCCTTATCCCGTCTTCCTGACGCGTTTTACACATGTCACAAGCGTATATGCCTCATTCACCTCTTCGCGCAGTTCACAGCTTCTGGAGAGGCGGATGGTGTCAACAAGACGAAGGTCCTGACGGATACCTGTCCCCTCGCACTTGAGAATTGCTTCCTTGCGGCTCCAGAACAGGTTCAGCAGCCGTTTTTTTTCAGCTTCTGAGGGTGCCTCCCGGATCAGGCGGCTCTCAGACTCACTGCAGATTTTCCGTGCAAGCGGATCCCGATAAGGGAACCGTGCCTCGATGTCGATACCGACGGCAGATGCCTCAGCTGAATCCGATACAACGATAGCCGCATAGCCATTCTTACTGTGGCTGAGATTAAACAGAATTTCCGGATGCCCGGGAAGATAGGGCTTTCCAAGCGCATCTTTTACGAAAGGGCTGATTGTTGATTCACCGCCGCTTCCGTCCGGTTCGCGATCGGTCAGCAGACGGCATCCCCCATACTCCTTCTCAAGTACGGGGAAGGCTTTCAAGATCTCACGGAGCAGAAAACGGTAAGCTGCTTTCCGGGACATTGCCCGCCTTATCTTCATCCATTTTGCCCTGTCGGATGTCCGTTTTTCAGCGGGGGCATCCCTTCCCGAACAGCATTCACCTTCCTTCTGAACGCTTTCCTCCATCTGCAGCACTGATATTTTCATGTCCGCAGTTCATCACTTTCCTGGGCTCTCAGAATATCATACGTCTCTGCGTCTCCGGACAGTCTGACATACAGCTTCTGCTGTGGGTGAGGTGCACTCTCCATTTCCATCATATCCTCATCCCGGATCTCCTCAACTGTCACGCTGATATCCCTGCCATCCGGTTTCATGATTTCAATTTTGTCGCCGACAGAAAATTTGTTTTTCTGCTTGATCACAACATATTGTTTATGATCGATTTCCAGAATTTCTCTGACCCATCCCAGATAGATGAAGCTGCGGATATAGGTATTGCTCCCATACACCTGAGCATCTGTGCCCGGTTTTCCGTAAAAGAAGCCGGTTGTAAAATCCCTGTAGGTACAGTCCCGTATCTCTTCCCGATACCAGTCCATGTTTGATTCATAGACAGCCCTGCCCGCCTTCAGATCATCCAGCGCCTTCCTGTAAGTACGTGCTACCGTTGCAACATAAAGGGCTGTTTTCATCCGTCCTTCGATCTTCAGACTGTCAATGCCGGCATGAATCATATCCGGAATATGCTCAACCATGCAGAGATCCTTCGAGTTGAAGATGTAGGTTCCCCGTTCATTCTCATATACCGGCATGTACTGCCCCGGCCGTGTTTCCTCCACAATCGAGTACTTCCATCTGCAAGGGTGGGAACACTCTCCTCTGTTTGCATCCCTGCCTGCCAGAAAACTGGATAACAGACACCTTCCGGAATAAGAGATACACATGGCGCCGTGCACAAAGGCCTCGATCTCCAGTTCATCCGGAATGTGTGCACGAATCTCCCTGATTTCCTGCAAAGACAATTCTCTTCCACAGACCACACGTTCTGCGCCAAGGCTATGCCAGAATAAGAACGTCTCCCAGTTCACATTATTCGCCTGGGTGGAAACATGGATCGGAATCTGAGGGCATAGCTTCCTGCATCTCATAAATACACCGGGGTCCGCAACCAGCAGCGCATCAGGCTTTATATCCTGCAGCTCCAGTAGGTACGAGTCCAGTGCCTGAAGGTCTTCGTTGTGCGCAATGATATTCACCGTCACATAGACCTTCACCCCCCGCTCGTGGGCGAAACGAATACCTTCCCTCATCTCCGCGTTTGAGAAGTTATGCGCCTTTGCACGGAGCGAGAACGCCTCCCCGCCGATATAGACAGCATCAGCCCCATAGATAACAGCAATTTTAAGGACTTCAAGGTTAGATGCCGGAACGAGAAGCTCCGGCATATCATTCTCATTATGCATAATCCTCTTTCCTGATCGTCACTGCCGCGCCATCCCCGATGGGTACAACTGTTGTAAGCAGCCCAGGATGGTGCGTCAGCTCATAAAGATAATCCCGCATCCTTTTATGGATTGTCCGTTCCCTGCGCTCAAGCGCAAAATGAGAGTCCAGGATTGTCATATCCTGCAGGACATTGTCAGATACCAGAACGCCTCCCGTTCGAAGAAGCGCTGCTGCATCCGGCAGATACCGTATATACTGCCCTTTTGCCGCATCCATGAAGATAAAATCGTACTTCTTTCCCGCTGTTACAAGGAAATGAAACACATCCTGAACATCCCCGTGAATCGGATGAATCCGGTTTTTCCATGGAGAAGCATTGATATTGGCACATGCCTCGCGATAACGGCTGTCATCTTTTTCAACCGTATCAATCTGAGCGCCGCTCATCTCGGTCAGTCTTGCCATCAACATGGAAGAATAGCCCACCGCTGTACCGGCTTCAAGAATCGCCGCAGGCTTCACGAGTTCAAGAAATGAGGCCAGAAAGCTCTCCATCTCAATTCTGATGATTGGAACGCCTCCGGCCTCCGCCTTTTGTCGCACGCTGTCAAGATAGGCTCCCTGGCCGCAGCTCAGAGAATGAAGATATGCAGAAATCCGCTCCTGCAAGCTTCCACCTCCATCATGATTCGTTCACCGCTCAACCTGAAAATACACATCGCTTACGATTCAAAGAATATCGTCCATCCCTGACAGGTCGAACTCCGCCACATTCAGGATCTGAAGCGCACTGTTCTTCAGGAGCCTGCATAAGACCAGCTCGGCATTCAGGTACCGATCCGCAACCGGATCCAGGCGCAGCTGCTGCCGCTGCCGGTAGAGTTTCTCACGCATTCCGGCCGCCTCATCCCCCGAATAGTTTCTGGCAATATAGTTTTCCCGGCGGAACTGGTCAGCTTTCTGTTTTCTGTCCGGATACTTCAGAATCTCCTCCCGGGCCGCGGCATAGTCCGTATACGCCTGACTGTTCTTAATGGCGCCAAGAAGCGCATCCGTATACTTCTGAACTTCTTCGTCTGACTGCATCACTCACTGACTTCCTCGATAATCGGAAGAATCATCGGATTGCGCTTTGTCCGTTTCCAGATGAAATCTCCAAGGTCATCCCGGACCGCCGTCTTGATCCTGCCCCAGTCGGAAGACTTTCCCCTCAGGCACTTCTCCACAGCGTCCTCTACAACCTCCTGCGCCTCGTCCATCAGTTCCTCAGACTCCCGCACATAGACAAATCCCCGTGAAACAATATCCGGTCCTGCCAGGATCTCACGGCTCCTGGAGCCAAGTGTCATCACCACCATGATGATGCCATCCTCCGCAAGCCGCTGTCTGTCTCTCAGGACAATATTGCCTACATCACCGACGCCCAGTCCGTCTACGAGAATCGGGCCATTCTGGACGTGCCCTGCGATGTTTGCATGGTTTTCAGAAAGCTCCAGGACGTCGCCGCTGTGCATCATGATGATGTGCTTCGAATCATATCCGAGAAGCCGGGCAACCTTTGCCTGCGCAACCCTGTGGCGGACTTCTCCGTGCACCGGGATCGCGAACTGCGGCCTGACGAGCGAATAGATCAGCTTGATCTCCTCCTGGCATGGATGCCCCGATACATGCGTATCCTGGAAGATCACATCGGCACCCTTCTCATACAGCTCGTTCATCACCTTCGAGACAGACTTCTCATTCCCCGGGATCGGGTTTGAAGAGAAGACAATCAGATCTCCTGCCTTTATCTGCACTTTCTTATGCAGACCGGCCGCCATCCTGGAAAGCGCCGCCATGGACTCTCCCTGGCTTCCCGTTGTAATCAGAACAATCCTGTCATCCGGATAATTTTTCATCTCATCCAGTGTGATCAGGGTGTTCTCAGGAATGGTGATACGCCCAAGCTCCTCCGCAACAGAGATCACATTCACCATCGAGCGCCCCTCGATGACAACCTTCCTGCCGTACTTGTTGGCGGTATTGATGATCTGCTGTACCCTGTCTACATTGGATGCAAATGTAGCGACAATCAGACGCTGTCTCTTATGCTCACCAAAAATCTGATCGAACGCTTTTCCAATCGTACTCTCAGACGGCGTATAGCCAGGCCGTTCCGCATTGGTCGAATCGCACATAAGTGCAAGGACGCCCTTTTTACCGATCTCACCTAAGCGCTGAAGATCAATCGCATCCCCAAAGACCGGCGTGAAGTCCACCTTGAAATCTCCTGTATGGATGACTGTCCCGGCCGGGCAGGTGATCGCGAGTGCCACAGCATCCTGAATCGAGTGATTAGTCTTGATGAACTCCACCCGGAACTTCCCAAGATTTATCGACTGACCCGGATGAACAACCTTCCGCTTTGTCGTCCTGATCAGATCATGCTCCGTCAGCTTCAGCTCTATCAGTCCCATCGTCAGCTTTGTCGCATAAATCGGGACATTCAGCTGCTTCAGGATATACGGGAGTGCCCCGATGTGATCTTCATGTCCGTGTGTGAATACGAAGCCCTTCACTTTTGCTGCATTGTCAAGCAGATAGGTGATATCCGGTATACACAAATCAATGCCGTACATATCATCCTCCGGAAATGCGAGGCCGCAATCCACGACAATGATGCTGTCTTCATACTCAAACGCGGTAATATTCATGCCGATGGCCTCGAGGCCGCCGAGCGGAATTACCTTTAACTTACTGGTTGTGTGTCCCAATGAATCCTCCTTAATCCTTTCTTGTTAATACGGTGATATGAGTGTCAAACGTGCCTTTGTCACTCAGACCAGATCTGTGTTCTCCAGCATTTCCGAAAAAACACCTGAGACAGCAGAAAGCTCCTGGTCGCTGTCAACAAACTCATAGGATGCCTCTTCGTCCCCATCCTTTGAGATGTCCTTCATGATATAAGCTTCCCCATCCCCTTCCTCGGAATCTGTCACAAGAATATAATTGTGCCCGCCAATTCTGGTCTGCTCCAGCACATAAAACCAGACCGCCTCACTTCCGTCAGGCGGCGTAAAACAAATCTTTTCCATGCCCTGTACCCTGTCCTTCTCTCCCGCTTATGCCACAGTCCCGGGGTGTTCTGACTCATATGCTGCAATCAGAGCTTCGGCGTCTGTTTCGGGAACGTTTCCGGAATGATGTACACAATCAAGATAACCCTGCAGGATCAGCATCGCCGCAATTTCATCCACATACGTCTTCCGGTCCTGCTCTGCCACCGCAGTCGCCTGCATCGTCCGATCCGCTGCGACGGTTGTCAGCCGCTCATCCCAATACACAACAGGAAGATTCGTCCTTTTTTGAACCATCTCTCCGAACTTCAGCGTCCGGTACGTCCGCTCGGAGACCTTTCCGCCCATTGTACGCGGGAGGCCAAGTACAATGACCTCCACCCTTCTTTCCCTGGCCAGCTCATCGATCCTGGCAAGCGTCTGGCGCAGCTTGTTTTCACTCTTCCTTCGAATAATTTCAAGCCCCTGGGCTGTGACGCCAAGCGCATCTGAGGCCGAAACGCCCACCGTCTTTGCCCCAAAGTCCAGTCCCAGCGCCCGGATGCTCCCTGCCGCTGCCATCATGAACCACTCTTCCATGACTGATTGCGGATATATTCCTTCAGCAGTTCCTCCACAATCTCATCACGTTCCACCTTCATGATCATGCTGCGGGCATTCTTATGGCTGGTAATGTACGTTGGATCTCCGGAAATGATATATCCGACAATCTGATTGACCGGATTATACCCCTTCTCTGTCATCGCATTGTACACAAGCTCAAGGACCTTTTTGACCTTCATCTCCGGGTCATTGTCAACATTAAAGTACTGAGTGCTGTAAATATCTGCCATATCTTTCTGCCCTTGCACGCCGCTGCGTGCCGATATCATACTAAGCTGAACTTATTCTATACTAACAGTGCTGAACTTTCAACAGCAAGACTTCCCCGGATAATCCTGCCCCGGATATCAACTGTGGACGGGACAGCTACCCGGATGTAATCCCTTGTATACCCCGCATACCAGACAAGTTCTCCGTTATCTGCGCTCACCTGGTCCGGGATCAGCTTCACAACTGCCCCCGTCCCCTGTGACAGGTTCGCCTCCTGCTGCGCTGCATTCGGTACGCTTGCATCACAGCGTTCCTCTACCAGAACCTCTGCCCCTGCACCATCCTTGCCAGCGATAAATGAGATCTGATTCTTCCTGTTCAGGCTTTCAAGCACCTGGGCCCGTCTTGCTTTAACCATCTCTGGTACCTGTCCTTCCATTCGGTCTGCCAGTGTCCCCGCTCTTCGCGAATAGCGGAAAATATGTGTCTCGTAGAGCTGAATCTCCCGGAGGTATTCGAGCGTTTCCTGAAATTCCTGCTCTGTCTCCTGTGGGAACCCAACGATAATATCCGTCGTCAGTGCCGGCCTGTCGAAGTATTTTCTCAGAATGGACACACAGCGGCTGTATTCCTTTGTTGTATAGTGCCGATTCATACGATTCAGAACAGTGTCCGATCCACTCTGCAGGGAAAGATGAAAATGCGGGCAAAGTTTTCCGATTTGCGACAGCCGCACTGCTGTCTCCTCCGTAATAATTGTGGGTTCGAGCGACCCCAGCCGTATCCTCTCAATTCCGGCAATTCCGGCAACCCGCTCAACCAGCTCGATCAGCCTGGACCGTTCCTGCCACGTACTCCCGGTGGATTCCGGAAAGTCTACCCCGTAGGAAGAAAGATGGATGCCGGTCAGAACAACCTCGCTTGTCCCCTCCTGTGCCAGGTGTGTCAGTTCCTGGACAATATCGTCCATCTTTCTGGAACGGACATGTCCGCGGGCATATGGAATGATGCAATAGCTGCAATACATATCACAGCCATCCTGAACTTTTATATATGCGCGGGTATGTCCCTCCACTTTCGGCAAGGCCATATTCTCCGGCGTTCCCAGCTTTCTCAGATCTGCAACATCCACCACAGATTGAACTGACAGATCCGCTCTGCACTGCTTCCCCGTTTCGGTCTGCCTTTCCTGCGTCTCTCCATGGTGATCAGTTCCCCTTCGCTCTTCAAATTGCTCGATTTCATGAACAATATCCAGCTTCCGTCCCGTTCCAAGAATGATATCCGCATCAATCTGAAGACCTGTTTTATCAACTGCAGTCTGTACATAACAGCCTGCGGCAATTACAACTGCCCCGGGATTCATTTTTCTTGCCCGGTGAATCATCTGGCGGCTCTTTCGGTCCGCAATATTGGTGACAGAGCACGTATTGATCACATAGACATCTGCCGGCTCGGAGAACGGCACAATCTCAAACCCCGCTTCCTTCAGCAATGCTGTCATTAAATCCGTCTCATATGCATTGACCTTGCACCCCAGATTATGGAGGGCTGCTCTTCTTCCTGTAAATTGTTTCATATACCCGGTTCCTGTTGTATTGACTTTTGATTTTGGAAACGATAGACTATTTCTGTATTCCACATGGTCAGATTCAGCGCCTTCAGAATAGAAGGCTTATTGCTTATTGGGAGGATACAGAATTATGAAAACAGTAAAGATTTCTCTGAATTCGATTGATAAAGTCAAGTCTTTTGTGAATGATATTACAAAGTTCGATAACGACTTTGATCTGGTTTCCGGAAGATATGTCATCGACGCCAAATCGATCATGGGCATCTTCAGCCTCGACCTCTCAAAGCCAATCGATCTCAGCATTCATGCCGAGGACAACCTCGACAACATTCTCGAAGTATTGAAGCCGTATATGGTTCAGTGAGGATACCAGCTTCTCTCGCTTCCGATCATCTCGTTTCGCTTTCGCAGCCTCTGCAGATGCAGAGGCTTTTCTATTTCATCCTTGTCCTTCAGACTTTTCTCCAGCTTCAGCCTCGGGCATCACGCTTTCACTTCAATCACTTCTGCCGTCTCCAAAGCCTTGTTCATCAGCTCACCGATTCCATCTGCCAGCTTCATTTCCGAGCGCTTTATGACATCCAGCCTCGGTTTCGTAACAGGATGCTTTGCCACAAAGATCGTGCAGCAGTCTTCGTATGGCTCAATTGAGGTCTCATACGTTCCGATCTTCAGTGAAAGATCGATAATATCCTGCTTGTCAAACCCGATCAATGGGCGGAAAACCGGCATGCTGCAGACGTCATCTGTGCAGACAAGACTCTGCATGGTCTGACTTGCAACCTGCCCGAGGCTTTCCCCTGTAATCAGTGCCTGGCAGCCATCTTCCTTCGCGAAATGTTCTGCAATTCTCATCATGTATCTTCTCATGATGATGGTCAGCTCATCATGCGGGCACTTTTCATAGATCGCCAGCTGAATATCCGTAAAATTGACGACATGAAGTCTGATCGGTCCTGTGTATCTGGATATAATCCTCGCAAGATCCACCACCTTCTGCTTTGCACGTTCACTGGTATACGGCGGCGCATGAAAATAAGTTGCATCAATTGTGACGCCTCTCTTAGAGATCATCCATCCCGCGACAGGAGAATCGATTCCCCCGGACAGGCAAAGCATGGCAGAGCCATTGGTCCCAAGCGGCATACCGCCAGGGCCCGGAAGTACCTGCGAATAGATGTAGACCTCATCGCGAAGCTCAACATACACCATCACCTTCGGGTCATGTACATCAACACGAATCTGTCCTGGAAATGCATCAAGAATCTTTTCCCCAAGATAAGCGTTGACATCCATCGAGGCAACAGGATACTGCTTATTGGCCCTTCTGCAGTGAACCTTGAATGAAAGTCCTTCTGCCGATCCGTCCAGCTGCTCGCCATGCTTCTCGCGCCAACGGTCATCAATCTTCAGGCGATACAGCTCCGAAAGAAAGGAGACAACATGCGGCGCAATCTCCTCCGGCGTCCCCAGAGGCGCTTTTACAACCGGACAGATCCCGACAATTCCAAAGACAGTCTGGAGCTCCCGGATAATCTCTTCAGAATCTGTATCCCTTTCATCGCCGAGAACATCCACGATGATCCGCCCCTGCTCCTTCCACACATGGAAGTCCTCGCCAATTCGGCTTAATGCCTCCCTGATCTGACTGACCAGTGCATCCTCAAACGAAGCGCGGTTCTTCCCCTTCACACCGATTTCACCATATTTGATGAGATACGTTTTATAGAACATAAAAATACAAAACCTTTCTTTCTGTTGTCTCGGTGACAGCCGGTGAAAGTCCAGCGGAGCGAATCTCTCCGTCATCACCTGTTTATCTCCGCATATACCGTTTCAGCACAGGATACAGCTCCCTGATACAGGAAAGCGCATAGTCAATCTCCTCAAGCGATGTGGTATCACAGAAGCTGAATCGCAACGTCGAGTCCTGCCTCTGCGGACTGAGATGGATCTCCTGAAGAACGGTGCTGACAGGGGTCTTTTTGTTCGATGAGCAGGCTGATCCTGACGAAACATAGACTCCTTTCTCCTCCAGCGCGTGAAGAAAGACCTCCGAGCGAACCCCTTCAAAGGAACAGCTGACAATCTGAGGTGCCTCCTCCTGCAGTGAAAGAATATGTGCGCCCTCAATCCCGGAAAGTCCCTCCATGAGGCGTTTTTTACAAGCTCTCATCGAATCGACTTTCCGTTCAAAATCCGTGTATGCCTCCATCGCTGCAATGCCAAGACCGGCGATGCCAGGAACATTTTCCGTCCCGGACCGCATCCCCCGCTGCTGCCCGCCGCCATATATGAGCGGTCTGACCTTCGCCTTCTCGTGAATGTATAAAAAACCGCTGCCCTTCGGACCGTGAATCTTATGCCCACTGACAGACAGCATATCAATGTGCAGTTTTTCCGGGAAAATCCTGTACTTTCCATATGCCTGGATGGCATCTACATGAAACAGAATCTGCTCATTATAATCCTTTACGAGCTCTCCTATCTCAGAAATCGGCTCCACCGCCCCGATTTCATTGTTTACATACATTGTGGAAACCAGAATCGTATCCTGATCCAGCTGCGCCTTCAGATCATCCAGGCTGATGTGTCCATGCTCATCGACAGGAAGATAGGTAATCCGGAAGCCCATATCATTCAGAAATGAAAGAGGCTGCAGGACGGCCGCATGCTCCACAGCAGTTGTAATGATATGCTTCCCGGCCCGCCTGTTCGCTAAAGCCCCGCCGATCAGAGCCCAGTTGTTGGATTCAGTCCCGCCCGAAGTAAAATAGATCTCCCGATCCTTCACCTTCAGCGTTGCGGCAATCCGCTCCCGCGCCTGCCGGACATACCTTTCCGCATCGACACCCTTCTGATGCCTGGAGGAGGGGTTCCCGTAATCGACCATCATCGTCTGTACAACAATGTCCTTTACCGCCTCCGATACCCTTGTTGTTGCTGAATTATCCAGATATGCTTCCATAAATTCCTTCTCAATGCATCATTTCACATCGCCATATCGTGCAGAAAGCCTGAAACCGCAACAGGTCAGACAGACACTCCTCTGCCGGCGTTTCTTTCATTCTTCAAGGTGCAGCATAAGGGCGGTCAGGACAGCAGGTCCTGCTGTCTCTGTGCGAAGGATCCTGTGTCCGAGCGTCACAATAGCGCCGCCGATATTCTGCAGCATGCTGACTTCCTTTTCATCAAAGCCGCCCTCCGGCCCGATGAAGATCCCGCAGCTCTCTCCTGGTTTCACAGATGAAAGAACCGCTCTGGTACGCTCTATGCCCGCTGAGTCCTCATACGGAACAATGATATGATCCAGCGATCGGGCAAGTTCCAGCGCTTCCAAAAAGGGAACGGGTTCCGTCACCTTCGGAACGATCCCTCTTTTTGATTGTTTTGCCGCGGCAAGTGCAATCGCGTTCCATCTGGCTGTCTTTTTTGCGGTTTTTTTCGTATCAGGCTTCACAATACAGCGTGTCATCAGAGTCGGCACAATTCTGTATGCCCCCAGCTCCACGCTCTTTTGGATGATACTCTCCAGCTTGTCCGCCTTGGGGAGCCCCTGAAACAAATAGAGTCTTGACGGAAGTTCCTGCTGAGATTGATTCTTCGAGACAATTTTTGTGAGGACGGCCCCGTCAGAATACCCTTCAATTCTGCAGAGATAATCTGTCTGGTCACCTTCCATCCCTGTACAAAGAAGGACCTCTTCCCCGGGCTTCATCCGCAGAACAGAGTGAATATGCACCACATCATCACCCAGTATCCGAATGGTCCCTGCCGACTCATCAATTGATTCCCGGCTGATAAAAAAACGGTACATATATCCTCAGTCTTTCTTTGCGGTCACACAAACCCACTCGTTCTGATGTGTCACTTCCACGATCTGAAGTCCCGTCTTTCTGGCTGCCTGCTCCACATCCTTCTCCCTCTCGTCAAGGATGCCTGACATAATAAGGATGCCCCCATGCTTCATCGCCGGAACAATGTGGGGTGCAAGCGCAACCAGCACATCAGCAAGGATGTTGGCGGTCACAACATCATATTTCTCATATCCAACCAAAGCCTGGGTTTTGGGGTCATCAATCAGATTGCCCAGCACCATGTCCATGCTGCTCTCCGGAACGCCATTGGCAGAAAGATTATCCTTTACTGCATCCACGGCACAGGGATCAAGGTCGGTTCCAACTGCATGCCCGGCACCCAGCTTCAATGCGACAATTGACAGGATGCCGCTCCCTGTCCCAACATCCAGCAGCTGTGTCTGTGGCGTCACAACCTTCTTCAGCTGCCTCATACACAGCTGTGTCGTCTCATGCATGCCTGTTCCAAACGCAGTTCCCGGATCGATATGAAGCACCATCCCCGCGCCGTCGCGATCTTCCACCTTCTCCCAGGATGGAACAATCAGGATATCGTCCACCTTGAATTTATGAAAATATTTCTTCCAGTTGTTGATCCAGTCAACATCCTCCGTCTCCCCTTCTTCTATCGTGCAGGCTCCGATCTGAGTGTATTGACGAAGATTATCCAACCGTTCTCTGACAGAAGCGAGGATGCTAGGGGCATCCTCGTCCTCATCAAGGTAGAAATCAAGGTAGGCTGTCCCGTCGTCCTGCCCGGCAGAAAGTGGGATATCAACAAACATCTGCTTCAACTCATTCTCTGAGAGGGGGACATGGTCTTCTATCTCCACGCCCTCTATGCCCGCTTCTGAAAGCGCCTCCGCGACAATGTCCTCAGCCGATGCCAGCGTCTTCAGCCTGAATTTCTTCCATTTCATAAATCTGCCTCAGTCTGCAAAACCGTTCGGGTTCTTCTGCTGCCAGTTCCAGGAATCACGACACATCTCCTCGATTCCATACTCTGCCTTCCATCCCAGCTCTCTTGCGGCCTTTGAAGGATCACAATAGCAGGTCGCAATATCACCAGCACGTCTCGGTTTGATGACATATGGGATCTCTTTCCCGCACGCTTTGCTGAATGCCCTGACCACCTGAAGCACAGAATAGCCATGACCGGTTCCCAGGTTATAGATGGAGACTCCTTCATTATCCGCGAATTTTCTGATCGCGTTCACATGCCCTCTTGCCAGATCACACACGTGGATGTAATCTCTCACGCCTGTCCCGTCTGGTGTATCGTAATCATCGCCGAAAACCGACAGCTCATGAAGCTTGCCGATGGCTACCTGTGCAATATAAGGCACCAGGTTGTTCGGAATCCCCTTCGGATCCTCTCCAATCAGTCCTGACGGATGTGCTCCAATCGGGTTAAAGTAGCGCAGCAGAATGACATTCCACTCCGGATCTGCCTTCTGCACGTCGATCAGAATCTGCTCAAGCATCCACTTTGTCCACCCATATGGATTCGTACAGGTTCCTTTCGGGCATTCCTCTGTGATCGGGACAAAAGCAGGGTCCCCATATACGGTCGCACTGGAAGAAAAGATGATATTTTTGCAGCCATGACTCCTCATGCTCCCGACAAGATTCAGTGTCCCGGTGATGTTGTTGGAATAATATTCCACCGGTTTATGCACAGATTCTCCGACCGCCTTCAGCCCTGCAAAATGAATCACCGCATCGATCTTCTGATTCTCAAAGATCTGATCCAGGCAAGACCTGTCCAGAATATCCCCCTTCACAAATGACAGATCCCTGCCAGTAATCTCTCTGACACGATCGATTGCCTTTTCACTGGCATTGTAAAGGTTGTCTACAACCGTGACCTCGTACCCGGCATTCAGCAGCTCAACGCAGGTATGACTTCCGATAAAACCAGCTCCTCCTGTAACAAGAATTCTCATGGTCTCTCCTCCTGATCATTAGAAACTACAAATTACTTCCGGCTTCAGCCGACTGTCCGGAACTTGTTACTGCTGTCTGAGCCCCTTCGAATCAGAGCAGCTCACAGCCGCCTGTCGGACGGATACTGAGGACATGGCAGCTGCCCTCTCCAAGAAGGCGGTTCATACGCTCTGTAAAGGAATCGATCATATCATCCGGCACAAACGCCTGGCAGGTTCCTGCAAAGCCGCCGCCATGCACTCTGAACGCTCCTCTGCCGGCAAGAAGCTCATCACAAAGTGCCAGCGCAATGGCCATCTCCTGATGCTTATTGGCTCCGCATGGAACAATATTCTGAAGATACATCCAGCTGGATCTGCCTGATTCATTGACCAGCCTCAGGAATGTATTCACGTCACCCTTTTTCAAGGCTTCTACCTGTCTGGGCACCCGCTCTGTGTCTGCATAAAAATGAAGGGAGCGAAGGACTGCTCTGTCTCCGAATGCTTTTCTCAGCTCCGGTATCCGTTCCATGAAGGCTTCCTTCGGGACCTCATTCAGAACCTTTTTGTTGAAAAAGCCTGCTACTTCCTGCTCCTCGACTGGAATCGCTGTGTACTCATCGGTCAAATCCGCGTGACTAGCCCAGCAGTTAATGATCACAAGGCGATATCCCATGGAGTCAAAATCAACATCAAGTTTCTCGACGATTGGATTGGACGGGTCAGCAAAATCAATGGTCAGAATATTCCCGACGGAGGAAGCTGTCTGATCCATCAACCCGGACGGCTTGCCAAAGTAAACATTCTCTGCATACTGGCTGATCTGCGCAATCTCCACTGGGTCTGCTTTTCCACCGTAGAACAGGCCGTTGACCATATTGCCGATCAGGACCTCAAACGCAGCCGATGAACTGATCCCGGAGCCAGGCAGAACTGCGCTCGTTACGACTGCCCGAAAGCCTGAGATGGGGCAGGAAAGATCCATAAAACGCCTCACGACTCCCCGGATCAATGCAGCCGTCGTGTTCACCTCTTCTTTTCGGACAGACATGTCTGTCAGGTCGATTGTGCAGGCAGGATACCCCTCAGATAAAATCGAAACCTTTCCATCATCTGTCGGGATAGCAGCGCCAATCATGTCCAGATCCACCGATGCAGCCAAAACCCGGCCGTGCTCATGGTCTGTGTGATTTCCGCCAATCTCTGTTCTCCCTGGCGCCGAAAACAGGTGGATATCTTCTTTTATGTCTTCCGGATATGTCGCGGAGAACAGATCAAGAAGATGTTCATATCTTGGCAGGTTTTCCTTTGCTTTACCAGGATAGAGCACATTCAGTTTCTTCTGAAAGTCCTCTGTCAGAAGCCGTTTCTTCCAGTCACTCAGATTCATACAGCCCTCCACATATCAAATTTTCAATTATCTTACCACAAATCAAGAGGGGATAACAGTAAAATAAAAAGCCCGTAAATACGGGCTTTCGACAGTGGAACCGAGGAGGCTCGGACTCCTGACCTTTCGCGTGTGAGGCGAACGCTCATCCCAGCTGAGCTACGGTTCCATAAAAAAGACAGATTTGAAAAACCCGCCATCATACCTGATGACGGGTAATAGTTCCTAGGAGAATCGAACTCCTGTTTTCGCCGTGAGAGGGCGACGTCTTAGCCGCTTGACCAAGGAACCATGTCGTGTCGACTTGCATACTATAGCATGATGACGCGTGGAATGCAACCCCTTTTTTTCATTTTTTGATCTTTGATCTTTTTGGGATCTTTTTTGCTGTCTTGCTGTGGTTTTACTGTGTTCTTTTGTCGGTCTTTTTCTGCGAAAATGATATAATTTGCAGAAAATATTACTCTTGGTAAGGGGGAGCAGCATCTGTCGTGCTGAAGGCATCTGCCGTTCCCTCTCCCCTGTCTTTTTACTTAAACCCTTGCCACACCGGACTCTCTGGCCGCCTGTGCGACCGCACTCGCAACTGCATCCTTTACACGCGGATCAAATGCATGTGGAAGAATATAATCGGCATTCAGTTCATCATCAGAAACACAGCTAGCGATAGCCTTTGCAGCTGCAATCTTCATCTCTTCATTAATACGTGTGGCTCTTACATCAAGCGCTCCACGGAATATCCCCGGAAACGCGAGAACGTTGTTTACCTGATTTGGAAAATCCGATCTTCCAGTTGAAACAACAGCGGCTCCTCCCGCTTTCGCCTCATCGGGCATGATCTCCGGAATAGGATTCGCACATGCAAAGATGATTGGATCCTTTGCCATACTTTCTACCATTTCTTTTGTAAGTGTACCCGGTGCAGAGACACCGATAAATACATCTGCCCCCTTGATCACATCCGCAAGGGAACCCGCTACGCGCTCCCTGTTGGTAATTTTTGCCATCTCCCTCTTGATTGGGTTCAGTCCTTCCCGTCCCTCATAGATCGCTCCCTTCCGGTCGGTCATGATCACATTTTTCAGTCCCATTTCAATCAGCAGACGGATAATTGCAATCCCCGCAGCGCCTGCTCCGCTTGTGACAATTCGAACATCCTCTATTTTCTTTCCGACAAGCTTCAGTGCATTCATCATACCAGCGAGGGTGATAACAGCTGTCCCATGCTGATCATCGTGGAAAACGGGAATATCGCAGACTTCCTGAAGGCGCTGTTCAATCTCAAAGCATCTGGGAGCACTAATATCTTCCAGATTAATACCTCCAAAGGAGCCAGCCAGAAGGCTGACTGTCTTAACAATATCATCTGGATCTTTGCTCCTGACACAAAGCGGAATGGCATCAACGTCCCCGAAAGCCTTGAAAAGGACACACTTTCCCTCCATAACTGGCATTCCCGCTTCAGGTCCGATATCTCCAAGACCCAGAACCGCTGTTCCGTCAGTTACAACCGCGACTGTATTCCATCTTCTGGTCAGGTTGAAGCTTTCCTCTGGATGTTTTTGAATTTCAAGGCACGGAGCTGCAACGCCAGGTGTATATGCAAGTGAAAGAGCCTCACTCGAGTCAACTTTTGCCCTTGGCGTAACCTCTATCTTTCCCCTCCACTCTCTGTGAAGTCTAAGTGATTCAGCAGCATAATCCATATGTTACCTCCATGAACATTTTTTGATGTCTCTATACTAAGTTTTATTCAAGCAACGCCATTATAAATCGAGCGCAATTAATTGTCCAGTATGATAATTTCCTGTCAATCACGATGAAGCTGCGGCAGTCACTACATCGATCTTTGTTCCCATCCCATAATGAAGCTGCCTATTATCATGTCATTAAGCGTTTGGAAGAGTATGACCGCCAGCTGCTGGACGCCGTGCAGATCCTGCAAAACAGCTGAGTTTTGCTGACTTTTTGCTAGCCGTGCAAGTTTTAAAACGAAAAAAGCCTCAGGAATGCCGTAAATACGGTACTCCTGAGGTGTTTGTCCGATGCCGCAGACCGGGATCGAACCGGTACGAGTGTCACCACTCATGGGATTTTAAGTCCCAGGCGTCTGCCAGTTCCGCCACTGCGGCTTAAAAAAACAGGACAGGCAATCGCCTGTCCCATACGACCCAGACCGGGTTCGAACCGGTGACCTCCGCCGTGACAGGGCGGCGCTCTAACCAACTGAGCCACTGGGCCACAAAAATGGATCCTCGGGGACTCGAACCCAGGACCGATCGGTTATGAGCCGACTGCTCTAACCAACTGAGCTAAGGATCCAAGTATCGAAAATCTTTTCCTAGCTCCCCAAGTAGGGCTCGAACCTACAACCCTTCGGTTAACAGCCGAATGCTCTACCATTGAGCTATTGAGGAAAATTGCACAACACTTAT
>OCTW011369357.1_pt1 | contig 71645 bp, 61 predicted proteins | sample 1539671 | NCBI WGS metagenome assembly OCTW01 (sample SAMN02144230, study PRJEB22623) | gut metagenome | biome: sheep rumen | host: Ovis aries | place: New Zealand | reverse complement strand
TCTAATTTAGTAATATTCTTATTATCTAAATCATATTTAAATCCATTTAATGAAATATTATAATTTTCATTAAATGAAAAGAATGATACAAATTTATAGTCTTTATAATCATCTTTTCTAAATTCAAATTTATTTTTTATCTTAAAGATTAATGAATTGTTATCTATTAACTTTAAATTCTCATATTTGTTGAAAATATTTATAATTGATAAAAAATGTTCAATTCTTTTGCCTTGAATACCACCAAAAATTGTAATATCATCACTAATATTTTTAGCATATTCTATAGCTTCTTCAACATCTGTTTTATCTTTAATAGGATTTAATTTTATAATTTGTTTAGAATTATTTTTTATTAATTCAAATTCTTCTTTATTTATACTATCAAAATCACCAATAGATAAATCTAAATTAATATTATTTTGAGTAGCGTTTAATGCTCCTCCATCGCATCCTATTTTAAAATATGAATCTAATGAGAATTCTTTTAAATTAATATTAAATAAAATAATAGCTACTTTCATATTATTTAATTGTTACTACTGTACAACCGTTAAGACCTTCACCATCTCCACCATAGCGAGTATCTTTAACATGTTTATTTTTCTTTAAAGTTTCATAAACAGCTTTACGAACTGCACCAGTTCCAAATCCATGGATAATATATACAGTATCATAATGAGCTAATACAGCTCTATCAATAAATAAATCAACTTGTGGACCTACATCAACATATCTTTCTCCTCTTAAATCTAATTTCATAGGAGTAGAATTTGTTGAAAGTGTAACTGTTGAAACAGGTTTAACTTCTTTTGACTCTTCTTTTCTTAAAGACTTATCGTATTCCAATTCTTCTCTCTTAAAAGACATTTTAAATTGACCGAATTGAACTGTATATTTATTCTTTTTAATTTCAAGAACTTGTCCCACTTTATGATAATCAAGAACATGAACCATATCACCGACTTCAAGTACATGGTCATCAACTTTCTTTTCACTTTCTTTTGGTGCAAGCTTTTTAGCATCATATTTAACTTGAGCTAAATCTTTATCTAAAATATTCTTTTCATTCTTTAATTGATTTAATTTATCAATTAAATCTTTAGATTTTTCTTTAGCATCTTCAACAATCTTATTAGCTTCAAGATGAGCTTTATATAACATTAATTCTTTATTCTTATCAAAATCATCTAATAATTTTTTATAATGAAGCTTATCACTTTCTAATTCTTTAAGCTTCTTTTCATAATTTTGGCGTATTTTTGCAATATTTTGATTTTCTTCATCAATTTTTTGAATTAAAGAACTAGATTCAGTTGAATTATTATTCATTAAATTACTAGCTTCTTTTAAAATATCTTCATCTAATCCAAGTCTTCTTGAAATTAAAATAGCATTAGAACTACCAGGAATACCTATAAATAATTTATAAGTAGGAATTAATGTTTCAGAATCAAATTCTACTGAGGCATTAATAATATTTTTATTATTATATGCAAAAGCCTTTAAATCACTATAGTGAGTAGTTGAAATAACTCTAGCACCTAATTTTGTTAATTTATCTATAATAGCGATTGCAAGTGAAGCTCCTTCCTTAGGATCTGTACCTGAACCAACTTCATCTAATAAAATTAACGAATTTTGTGTTACAAGTTTAAATATATTTGCAATACGTGTCATATGAGATGAGAATGTTGATAAGTTTTGTTCGATAGATTGTTCATCACCAATATCTACAAGAACGTTATCTACAAATGCAATTTGACTACCTTCTTTTGCAGGAATATACAATCCTGATAAAGCCATTACAGTAAGTAATCCTACTAGTTTTAATACAACAGTCTTACCACCTGTATTAGGACCTGTAATAATAATTGTTGAATATTTATTTCCAAGTTCAATACTATTCTTTACAACTATATCTTTATTAATCAAAGGATGAGCACCTTCGATGATATTTATATAGCCTTTTTGATTAATTAAAGGTCTAATATATTCATTCTCTTTTGCATATCTAGCCTTTGCAAATATATAATCAAGTTCTGATATATTTTCAAAATCAGAAATTAATTCATCACTGTGTGATTCAACTAATAAAGATAGACCTTTTAGAACTAATTCTATTTCTTTTTTCTCATCATTTTTTAATTCTAGAATATGATTATAAATATTATTAGCTTCTTCAGGTTCAATAAAGAAAGTTGTACCTGATGCTGATTGATCATGAATAATACCTTTAATTTGATTTTTACTATCAGCTTTTACAGGTAAACACATTCTTCCATCGCGCATAACAATGATAGAATCATTTAATTTGCTTGCTTGACTCATTAATAAACCATTCATGTAACTTCTTAAATGGTTTTCTTCCATTTGAATTCTTTTACGAACTTTAAAAAGTGACATTGATGCGCTATCTTTTACATTATAATTTTCATCAATTGCACTTTCTATTTCTTGTCCAACTTTTTTATTATCTGATAATGTATCAAAATATTTAGATAAATTATCTACTTTAATATTTCCATTTCTTAAATCACGAATATAATATTTTAATGATTTAGTTTTTTCTACTAAAATATAAATATTATATAATTCTTCACTTGTTAAAATTGAACCAATTTTAACTCTCTTTAATGAATCTCTAACATCTTTTATAAAATCTATAGGTAAATTACCTAATTTATATATAGCATCAATAGCTTCTTTTTGATTATCTAAATCTAAATTAAGTGACTCTATATCTTTAAATGGAGTTAAAGATAAAATTCTTTCCTTATTTAATTCTAAAAAAGCGTAATTACTTACGCTATTTAAAACTTTATTAAGTTCTAAAGAGTTAATATCATACATAATAACTACTCCTCTTTATAATTATCAATAAAATTTTCTCCCTTAAAAGTATCTGGTTCATGTCTAATTAAATTAGGATAATTTAATTGACTCATTGTATAAAATAAAACCATTGCAACACAATTTGATAAGTTTAGCGATCTAATCTTATCTGTTGTAGGTATTCTAAAGCAATGATCTAGATGTTCATGTAAAACTTTATATGGGATTCCTGTTGATTCTCTACCAAACATAAAATAAATTGGTTTATTTGAATCTTCTTTATATGGCTTAAAATCAATCATATCTGGTGAAATATGACCATAACGAGTTAAATAATAAATTTCAGGGTTATTATTTTTTTCTAAGAAATCATCTAAATTATCATAAATAGTAAAATCTACATCTTTAAAATAATCTAGATGAGCTCTTCTTAAATGTGCATCATCTAATTTAAATCCAAGTGGTTGGATTAAATGTAATTTAACATTAAATCCAACACATGTTCTCATAATATTACCAGTATTTGCAGGTATTTCTGGTTCAAATAATACAACATTTACTTGTTTAGTCATTTTGTTCACCTGTTAAAGAATAACTATCAGCATCTTTAATACATACATTTACTATATCACCAGGTTTTAATTCTTGATGTGCTGCAACATACACACATCCATCAATATCGTCTGGTGCAAATCCATATGTTCTACCTGTATACATTAAGTTATCTTCATCATATCCTTCGATTAATACATCAAAGTTTTGACCAATCTTTTCTCTATTCTTTTCAAGAGAAATATAGAATTGAGCCTTCATAACTTTATTGTATCTTTCATTTTTAATCGCATCAGGTATTTGTTCAAGTGTAGCACCTATTGTTCCTTCTTCAGGAGAATATGTGAATACACCTAATCTATCAAACTTAATGTCTTGCATAAATTCTACAAGATGATCAACATCCTCATCAGTTTCACCAGGGAATCCTACAAGCATTGTAGTACGGAAAATTGCATGAGGAATACGTTCTTTAATTTTCTTTAATAAAGAAACTAAATATTCCCTATTTCCTCTTCTTCTCATAGCTTTTAAAACTTTATCTTCACAATGTTGAAGAGGAATATCAAAATATGGCATGATATGGTCTGGATTATCTTTAATAAAATCAATTAATTCATCAGTTACAATTTCAGGGTATAAATAGAATAATCTAATCTTAAATTTACCTTCAATTTTAACTAAAACTTTTAATAAATCTACTAAGGCATTCTTTTTATATAAATCATAGCCATAACGAGTAGTATCTTGTGAAATAATATTTATTTCATAAGTTCCTTTACTTACAGCTATTCTTACTTCGTTTTCTATATCTTCAATAGTTCTAGATTTTAATCTACCACGAATTAATGGAATTGCACAGAAAGCGCAACGGTTTAAACAACCATCAGATATTCTTACATAAGTCATATAATTAGGAGTATCTGTTACACGTTCAGTGTAAGATAATAAATCATTCTCTTTATATGATGTATGTAATAAATTATTTAAAACCTTACTAATATCCTTATAATCATCAATTTTTAAGAAATAATCAACTTCAGGTAATTCAGAAATTAATTCATCTTTATATCTTTGTGCAAGACAACCCATTACAATAAGCTTTTTACCTTCAGTTTTATATTTAGCAACTTCAAGAATTGTATTAATAGCTTCTTCTTTAGCACTTAGAATAAATGCACAAGTATTAACCATTAATATATCAGCATTTTCAGGATTTGCAACTATAGTATTACCATGGTTTTTAAGGAAACCTAAAACCATTTCACTATCTACTTGGTTTTTCGAACAGCCAAGGGTAACCATATAAATATTCATAATTAAACCTCGTCTTATTTTAAATTACTAGAATCAATTAAAATTGTAGTTGGTCCCATATTTACAAATTTAATTTGCATATCAGCACCAAATACACCTTCACTAACCCTTAAACCATAACCTCTTAATATTTCATTAAACTTCTCATATAGTGGTCTAGCTAAGTCTCCACCTAAAGCCTCTGTAAAACTTGGTCTATAGCCATTTTTTACATCTCCATATAAAGTAAATTGGGAAATTGATAATATTTCCCCATTTACATCATGTAATGACTTATTCATTTTACCTAATTCATCTGGTAAAATTCTAAGTCCTTGAACTTTTTTAGCAACCTTTTCTAAAACATTAATGTCATCACCCGTAGTAAAACCTACAAGTAACATAAAACCACTATCAATATGAGATACTACTTCATTATTTATGATGCAACTTGCATCTTTTGCGCTTTGAACTACTACTCTCATGATAAAATACGTTCTATATTATATACTCCTTCTACCTTTTTAAGATTTATAATTAAAATCTCTAAATCAGCTAAGTTAGATACAATAACTTTTATTTTAATAATTGACTCAAGGTCAATATTATTTTTAACATTGAAATCAGAAACTTGAATACTTTGACCACTCAATACATTCATAATTTCAGCAATTAATGAAGGTCTAGTATCTGCAGAAATCTTAATTGCAGTAGGATATTTTCTATTAATATTTGAAGCCCACTCCAAATTAATACATCTCTTTTTATCTAAAGCTGTTAAGTTTTGGCAATCACAATGATGAACTACAATACCATTACCTTTTGTGATAAATCCTATAATTTTATCACCAGGTATTGGAAGACAGCAATTACCAATTCTAATTTTTGGATTAGATAATCCCTCAACAACTACACCTGTTTCAGAATTTGTTCGTAAAACTTTATTATTTCTTTCAATAGATTTTTGTATTTTTTCTTCACTTGTTTCAGCTTGACCTGTACTATTTGTAATCTTTTGACATACAGTCTTAGGAGATAAAATAGCTTTACCTATTTCAAGATACATATCTTCAACAGTCTTAAGATTATTTTTTACAAAATTATCTTGTACAAATTTATCGTTAAAATCATATTGAATCTTTTGTTGATTCATTTCAGCTAATAAATTAGCTTTACCTCTATCAATGATAATATCTCTATTTTGAGAATTAAGGAAAGATCTAATCTTATGCTTAGCATGACTAGTTTTAGCTAAATTCATCCAGTCTTCTGAAGGACCAAAAGATGAATTACTAGTCTTTATAGATACAATGTCACCAGTTTTTAATTCATAAGATAATGGTACAATCTTATTATTAATAATTGCACCTACCATCTTATTACCTAAATTAGTATGAATTTTATATGCAAAATCAATAGGAGTTGCGCCCTTTGGTAAATCAATTACATCTCCTGTAGGTGTATATACGTAGACATTTGTATCTAATATTTCATTTTTAATGGAATCTACAAACTCTTCAGCATTATCAGGACCTTCATCAGTCATACGAACTAAATCAGAATACCATTTTAATTTTTGAGCAATTTCATATTGTTCTTTTTCCTTAGAGTATTGTACACTTTCTTTATAAGCCCAGTGTGCAGCAACACCATATTCTGCAATTTCATCCATCTCTTCAGTTCTAATTTGAACTTCAAAAGTATTTCCTTTTGGACCAATTACAGTTGTATGTAAAGATTGGTACATGTTTGATTTAGGAACTGCAATATAGTCCTTAAATCTATTAGGAATTGGTGTGAAGTGTGCATGAATAATACCTAAAACTTGATAACAAGTTTCGACTTTATCAACGATAATACGAATAGCATAAATATCATATATATCATCAAAACTCTTATTCTTATTTACCATCTTTTTGTAAATTGAATAAGTGTTTTTTAATCTTCCTTTAATGCTATACTTAACATTTGAAGTTTGTAATATTTCATTAACTTCAGAAATAATTGTATCAATAAGACCACCTTTGTCATTTTCTCTATGATGAACTAAATTAGTAATCTTAGTATACATTTCAGGATCTATATATTTTAAAGATCTATCTTCAAGTTCGCTCTTGATATGGAAAATACCGAGTTTATCTGCAATAGGAGCATAAATTTCTAAAGTTTCTTTAGCAATACGAACTTGTTTCTCAGGTGCCATAGCATCTAATGTTCTCATATTATGTAGTCTATCTGATAATTTAACGATAACTACACGGATGTCTTTAGCCATAGCAAAAAGCATTTTTTGATGGTTTACAGCTTGAGCCTTCTCAAGGGATGAAAATTGAAGTTTTGAAATTTTTGTAACACCATCTACAATTGAAGCTACGTCAGGATTAAATTCATTAGAAATATCTTCTAATGTTGTATCCGTATCTTCAACTACATCATGTAATAAACCTGCACAAAGAGCATTAGGTCCTACATGAAGTTCAGCTAGAATTATTGTTACCTCAAGTGGATGGATAATATATGCTTCACCTGATTTTCTGAATTGATTTTGATGTTTGTTAAAAGCATAATCATATGCCTTTCTAATTAAAGAAAGATCTTCAGGTTTAGTTATATATTTTTTAATTTTGACTAAAAGTCGATTAAAATCAATATTATTAACTTGATTCATATAGTCCACCTCCTTTAGGATATTTTAAAGTTAATTATTCACCTTCATATTGAGTTAATGATAAAACAGGGATATCAAAATTGTCTCTTCCCTTTAAATCTACTAATTCAATAACAAAAGCTACACCAACTGGTGTTGCGCCAAGTTTTCTTGTTAATTCAACACAAGCTTTAGCTGTACCACCTGTTGCAAGCAAATCATCGACAATTAAAACCTTATCTCCTGGTTTAACTGCGTCATCATGCATGCATAATGTATTTGAACCATATTCTAAATCATATTCAGCAGTTACTTGTTTACGAGGAAGTTTACCAGGTTTTCTAACTGGTGCGAAACCTAAACCTAGCTTATATGCAACAGGACAACCAAAGATAAAACCTCTAGCTTCTGGTCCTATAATTACATTAGCTCCTAATTTTTTGGCAAATTCAGCTATTTTATCAATCGCAAATTTAAATGCTTCTCCATTGCCAACAATTGGAGTACAATCTCTAAACATTATTCCTTCTTTAGGAAAATTCGGAATAGTCGCAACATACTCTTTTAAATTCATAATAATCAACCTCACTAATTTTACTTTACTATTATACCATAAATTATAAAAAACACATCAAAAACTTAAAGAAAAAGGTAAGACTCAGAAATCTTACCTTTAATTAAATATATTATTCAGTAATTTGATTGGCTCCAATGTTATAAACATTGCTTAAAGTATCAACTAATGCATTAACATCAATTAATGTTACAACAAATGGGTTTTTGTTATCTTCATTATGCCAATTAAATTTATCAACTGAAATTAAACCACTGCCAAGAACAAGTGAATCTTTGTTAGTGTCTGTATTAATTAATGTAGTAGCTGCTACTCCATCTTTAGAATATAGACAGTCAACTAAACTAATTCCACCACCAAGAGTTGAATCTTCTTTTTCATTATTCTTAGCTAAATCTTCAATTCCTAAGAAAATACAATTTTCACATCTAATAGCTCCACCATATGCAGCAATTAAACCTTGAGAAGTTGTACCGCACTTAAATTTCTTAAAATATAAATTCTTAATGTCAGCAACATTCTTTTCTTTATAAACTTTCTTATATTCATAGAATTGAGTACTATCTACTACGCAATTATACATGTATACAAAACCACCACGTAACTTTGGTAATCTATCTTGTAAGTTTGTGAAACGGCAATTTGCAAATGTTACATAAATGTTATGATTGATAGCTGTATCAGCTTCATTTGTACCATCACCAATTAAGAATCCTTTCTTTTGAGGGATAGCAACACCATATAGAATTTGTTCAAATGTTAAGCCATAAGTATCTCTTAATGTTCTATAGAATTGATAGTCTGAAGCTTCGCCTTTTTCTTGATAATTTTGTTCAATCTTTTCCATCATCTTATAGATATATCCATCTTTATCATCAGAACCAGCATGGAAGTCACAATTTGTAATAGATACACCGTGCTTATTTTCAGCATTATAAGGAGCACGGAAAGCTGTTCCTTCTGTCCAATATACAGGGTTTGCAATATCTATTTGACCATCATATGATTTACCAAATGAACAATGGTCAATCCATATAGCAGATGAGAAATTAATTTTAAAATAAGCCCAACCATAGCAGTCATAATCACCAATCTTAAAATTAGGTTTTACTGTATTAGCATCTTCCCATTGCCATAATTCATCCATATCTAAATTTCTAAATACAATGTCATAACAAGAATTTACTTTAAATCCTCCATGACGTAATTTAGCACCATTCTTTGAATATATTAATAGATTTGAAGTATTTTCAATTGCAATTTGAGATATACCATACTCATTTAACATATCACTTGCTTGAATACCATTCTTATCATATGTTGATTTCTTTTGTGAAAAGTTTCCAACAAGGTTAGTTTCTTTCTTTGCCTCATCGCTAATTTTATTGTATCCTAGCTCAATGTCATTAGCAATTTCAATAACTTTAACTTTACCTTCAGAATGTAATTCTTGTGTGTAATTATTCTTTTCAGCATCCCAAGTAGTTGTATAATCTTCTCTTGCATCTTTTAATGCATATAATAACTCTTCTGCATTAGTAACTGTTACATAAGCATCAGTACCATAGTATTGAGTAAAATCAGAAGTCTTATCAATACCATAACCATAAACACTCTTATCTACAACAATTGGAGTTTCATCTGTTGTAGTTTCTTTTGGTGTAGATGGAGTCTCCTCTGTAGTACTTGGTGTCTCCTTTGTTGTACCTACACTTGAACTAGATTCAGCTGATGTAGGCTCACTTTCAGAACTAGATATAACTGAGTTATTTCCAGTTGTATTTGTTTGGCTTGTTTCTAATAAATCGCATGAAGCAAGCATAGATAAACTTAATAAAGATAATCCTATTAATTTCTTTTTCATAATATTTCTCCTTTTTGATAGCGTTTTCAGTATATTCTTAAAACTAAAATAATAAAAGGAAAAATTCGCACAAAGAAAGGCGTGAAAGTTGTTTTCATTTCAGATTGTAATTTTATTAAAAAATAAACTTTTATTTGTGCTTTTTTTACCTAAATTTCGATATAATTTATTATTTTTTGGTATAATGAATTTAGAGGTGATTTTTATGGAACCACTTGCATATCAATTAAGACCTAAATCATTTGATGACATTATCGGGCAAGATGATTTAGTAGGTAAAGATGGAATAATTAGAAAAATGGTAGATCAAAATAAATTAATGTCATTTATTTTATTTGGTCCTCCAGGTACAGGTAAAACTACTATTGCAAGAATTATAAAAGAAAAATATTCAATGGAAAGTTTTTCTTTTAATGCTTCTTCTGATAGTAAACAGGTTCTAAAAGATATTGCTAATTCTGTTAAATTTTATAATAGAGCCATTGTAATAATTGATGAAATTCATAGAATGAAAAAAGATACTCAAGATTTCTTATTACCATTTGTTGAAAATGGTTCTATTACTATAATAGGTTTAACAACTGAAAATCCTTATATTTCAATAAATCCAGCTATAAGATCTAGATGTCATATTTATAAAATGAAAACCATTGAAGAAAATGATATCTTTAATTTATTAAAAAAGACTTCAGTCAATAATTCATTATTTAAAGATGTAATAATAAAAGATGAAATATTAAAATTTATAGCTACAAAATCAGGCGGAGAAATAAGAACAGCTTTAAATATGCTTGAAAGTTTAAGTGTATTAAAAGGCGAAATAAGCTTAGATGAATGTGAAAAAGTAACAGGCATGAAAGCTTTAAGATTAGATAGTAAATCATTAAATTATTATGATTTATTATCTGCACTTCAAAAATCAATTAGAGGTTCTGATGTAGATGCCGCATTATTATATTTAGCTAAATTAATAAAATTAGAAGATTTAGATATAATAATAAGAAGATTATCCATTATTGCATATGAAGATATAGGTATGGCTAATCCTCAGGTAGCATCTTATGTTTATAGTGCTTGTCAAACCGCAAAAATGACTGGATTACCTGAAGCTAGAATTCCACTTGCAAGTGCTACAATAATTTTAGCACTATCGCCAAAATCAAATTCTTGTGAAGCTGCAATAGATAAAGCTTTAGCAGATATTGAAAATTTAGCTGAATTTGATATTCCAAGCAATATTTTAAATAGAGAGATTAAAGGTAATTCTAAATTATATAAATATCCTCATGATTTCCCTAACGATATAATTTATCAAGAATATATGCCAAAGAATTTAAGAACTCATAAATACTATACACCTAAAGAAACTGGTAAATATGAAAGAGCTATTAAAGAATATTATGAGTTTGCAAATAAAGTATTAAAAAAATAACCCCATAAGTATTATTAAAAAATATAATCTTACGGGGTTATTTTATTTACCACTTATTATAATGAATTCTATCTTCCTCATAATGATTTTTGCCATTTGTTTTATTCTTTTTATAGCCTAAAGAAATAATAGAATTAGTTGAAATATAGTTTGGTAAATTGAAATATTCATTTAATTTATTAACTCTATCCATTTGAGGATATATTCCAAGCATTACTGAACCTATATTTAAAGCATTTGCAGCAAGCATAATGTTTTGCGCAGCTATTGTTGAATCTATTATTCGATAATCCTTAGCTTTTTCATAAGCCCTTGATTCATCCATTAATACAACAATAGCTAACGAAGCATTTTTTAAAGGTTTGGCAGATGGTCCAATTAAATCACTTATTTCATTTAATTTCTTTTTATCATCAACAATTATAAATGCGTAATCTCTTAAATTAAGACAACTAGGTCCTGACATAGCACATTGCATTAAAAGATTTATGTCTTCTTGTTTTATTTTTGTATTTTCATATTCTCTTTGAGATTCTCTTGTTAAAATAATATCTAAATCTTTCATAAATTCACCATTTTTAAAAAACACCTGAAATATAATTCAGGTGTTTAAAAAATTTATTCATTAGTAGTATTATTTTCAACCTTCTTAACAGGTTTTTTTCTAACTACTTTTTTTACAGTTTTTTCTTTTGAATCAGTTTTAGTTGGTTTTTTTACTGTTTTAGGCTTTAAACTCTTTTTAGGCTTTGCAGTTGTTTCGGATTTCTTTTCTGAAACCACTTTTTTATCATTAGCTTTTATAGCACTATTTTTTTCTTTTGCCTCTTTTGCAGCCTTCTTAATACCTTTCTTTGTATCAGACATATCAATCTTAGGTACTAATAGATGAGCTGGGTCAGTTGAAATTAATACAGGAATAATGATTGGATTTGCATCTGCAGCTTTATAAATCAATCTAGATTCAGCATTTCTAATATCAGATTTAAATTCAGCCCAATCAATACGAGGTTGAGATAAATATTTATCCGCAACATTTTGGAATTCATCAACAATTTTTTCTTCAAATTCAGGATGTTCAGATAAATATGCAAAACCCTTAGATACTATTTGTAATGGAGTGATAATCTTCTTTGTACGAGGATTGATGTTAACTGATAATAAAATAACACCATCTTCTCCAAGAAGTTCTCTATCTCTCATAACAACTTCTCCTACTTCACCTACTGCATCACCATCATTCATAATTTCACCAACAGGAGCTTGTCCTACAATACCACAATATTGTCCATCTGTGAAATTATAAATATCACCATTATCAGGAATAATTAAATTATTCTTAACATCAAATCCAACACAATTTGCAATTTGAATAACCGCATATTGATGTCTATATTCACCAATTACAGGGAAAATATATTTAGGTTTTAAAATATTAATTAATAATTTAATCTCTTCTCTGTCAGCATGGCTTTCAGGTAATAAGTCATTTGTAAATGTAGTAACATTTGTACAAACCTTATAAATCATATCAAGAGTTCTTGCAGCCATTTTTTCAGTTCCAGGATATGGATTAGTTAATACAATGATATTATCTCTTTCATTAATATTAATTAATCTATCTACGTGACGAGCCATTCTTTGTAACATATAATATGGTTCATGACGTTCACCTGTTACAATTACTACTAGATTAGGATCATCATTTTGATTCTTATCATCAATAAATCTTAAATTTACTAATCTTTCCTCAGGTACTTTTAAATAACCCATCTTGATACCTAAATCAATGATTCTTTGAGTTTTTCTACCAAGGATTGCAATATTTCTATTAAATGAATATGCAATATTGATGATTTGTTGAACTCTTTGTAAATCAGATGAGAAAAGTGAGAAAATAAGTCTACCTTTTGCGGTAACAAAAATATTTTCAATTCTTTGTCTAAATTCAAAAATAGTTCCACGTGAACCTTCTGATAATGCCCCTAAAGATTCAGTTAATAAAGCTAAAACTCCACCACTTGAAGCTTTAACTAAAGCTGAAAACATTGATAAATAATCAGCTTGGTGTTGATTTGGGTCAAATGTAAAATTAGATGTATATACAATATTACCATCTTTAGTATGAATGATAATACCATAACTATCTGGAATATTATGCGCAGTATTAAAGAATGAAATTGTTAATCCAGATTCACCAACTTTATAAACTTTATTAGAAATAACAATTAAATTCTTTGGATTATAAGGAGTATTTTTACTCTTTAATAAATCTTCTACTAAAGCCATTGTAAAAGCTGAACCAATGATTCTAGTCTTTGGGAATGATTTAACGAATTGGCAAACAGCTCCCATAGAATCTTCATGGCCATGAGTTAAAAATAATCCATAAATTTGATCTTTTTTAGATTCAAGATAAGTCATATCCGCTCTTATATAATCTACGCCATATAATTCACTTGTAGGATATTTGATTCCACAATCAAGAACAAAAAGTAAAGAATCAACTTCTACAACATACAAATTTTTACCATTTTCTTGGCATCCACCAAGAGAAATAAAATTTATTTTACTCATTAATTTTGTTTTAGACTTTTTGTCTAAAACTCCTCCTTTCGTCATACTTCTATTAAAAACAAATCTTTATTTAATTATAACATTAAAAAATAATTAATGTTGTAAAATACTAGATTACTTAACTGAGTTATAAGCATTTAAAAGCTTTTCAGCTAATTTAGCACATTCATCATCACTAAGTTCACACTTGTGAGGATTCATTTCAAATACTCCACCCCACTCATATTGATCCTTATATTTAGGACATAAATGTACATGTAAATGATGTCCTGTATCACCGTATGCACCATAATTTAATTTATTAGGGTTGAATGCCTTATGTATAGCTTTTGCAACATCATTAACATCCTTAAAGAATGCATTACGTTCTTCATCAGTTAATTCAATAATTTCAGAAACGTGTTCTTTATATGCAACAATAGCTCTACCTGGGTGAGATTGCTCCTTAAAAATATAAACATTTGATGTTTTAGTCTCAAATGCGAAATATCCAAACTTTTGATAAAGTGATGGATTTTCATCCTTCATGCAATATGCACAATTAATATCTTTTTCAGCCATTTTTATTACCTCCAACAAAAAAATTAATTAATAAAAAAGTCGTATATATTTTGTAATTGTAATTAAAAATTATTAGTTCTATTAAATTTTTTTGAAATATACGATTTAGCCATAATTATAATACCACAACTCTTCCTTTTTGTGAATATTTATATTTAAAAAAAATCGAATGTCTTAGAAAACATTCGATTATAAACTTTTATTGTTTAAAGAAATCTCTTTTTTTAAATCCTGCAGTTAAGAATCTAAATAAAGCTTTTCTATTTGTTAGCCATAAAATTTGTTTATCATTTTTATTATTCTTAATCATTCTAGGCACAACATAATCAACTATAGTCTTTGGATAATCTCCTAAAATGTTATATACTTTTTTAGTCTTTTCACTAAGCTTAATTTCTGTTTTGTCTAGATTTGCATGAGTTATAAAATCAGTAATCATAATACCTGGTGCTAAGCGACAAACTTTTATTTTATTATTGCTTAAGATTTTAGATTCTTTTGCAAGTGATCTAGTAAAATAAGTTACTGCTCTTTTAGCTGTTCCATACATTGTTAAGCCTAACATCATCGCATCATTAGAGCCGTATCCTTCAACATTATAAATTTTACCAAAGCCTTGTTTAAGCATGTGTTTAAATGCTACATTAGAACCATAAATTGTACCCTTTAAGTCTACATCAACTATAAAACTAATTTCTTTATCATTTAAAAGATATACTGGCTTATCAGGTGAATTAACTCCTGCATTATTAACCCAAATATCAACAGCACCAAATGTATTTGAGGCTGTATCATATAAATTTTCTAAATCTAAGATATTAGTTACATCACATTTAACCATAATAGCTTTAGTATTATCTTTATTAATATTATTTAAAATATCTAAAGCCTTACTTAAATTTGTTTCATTAACATCACTTATTACAACATTATATCCTAACTCTTTAAATTTTTTTGCCTGTTCAAAGCCAAATCCTCTAGCTGAACCTGTAATTACAACACAATTCATTTTCTTTTTCCTCCACTATATATATTTTAACAAATTTGTACTTAAAAAGCTCTTAAGAAAAAATCTTAAGAGCTAATTTTTATGCAACTGATAATCTAATAATTATAATTACAAGTAATAAGACTAAAAGTCCTAAAGTAACATATATGCCATATAATGAGAAACGCTTTCCAAAATCATAATAATCTAAAGATTTTTTTAAATCTTTATTCATAAAACTGTGGTGTCCCATAAATAAAAATACTAGTCCTGCAGTTCCAAGAAGTGGATTAATAAAGAAAGCTAAAATTTGCCAAATTAATGAAGTAATAAATTGAGGATCACGTGTGAAATAATAATCCATATTATCCTTTGTAGTATCATTAATTTGTTCTAAAATTTCTTTCTCTTCATTGTTATCATTCAACATAATTACACCTTTAAAAATATATTTATCCCCGAAAAAATTACCCTAATAATATTTTATAATACATATATAATAATTTCAATAAATTATTTTATTTATTATAAATATTATCCTCAATAAATATATCTTCATTATTATATACATTTTTTAATCTAACATTCGAACAATTATTCAAATCTAAGAATTCTTTAGATTTGAATGATACATTTTCTATATGTATATTTTTAACAGTAAGAGGATTAATTCCTCTAATCTTTAAAAATACCTTACTTCCATTTGATACCATATTAGACATTGTGATATTTTGGAAATATGGAATATCATCATTATCAATAGCTTCTACATCATCACTATTTTCATGGTCCATCTTATATAAAGAATAACCTAAATCAAATATAATAGCTTCTTCTTTAATATCAGACATATAAATATTATCTAGATGAATGTCTTCTACAACTCCACCACGACCAATAGCTGACTTAAATCTAATACCAACATCTGTTCCTATGAATGAATTATTAGATACAAATACATTCTTTACACCTCTACTCATTTCACTACCAATAACAATACCTCCATGAGCGTGATAAACTAAATTATCATGAATGTATATATTTTCACTTGGACCTTTTATAAGTCTAGCTTCTCTATTTTTACCACTCTTAATACAAATTCCATCATCACCAACTTCAAAGACAGAATTAAATACTAAAACATTCTTACAAGATTCAATGTCAATACCATCACCATTTTGAGCACTATATTCATTTTTAACTTTAATTGAATCAAAAGTTAAATTTGTTGAAAATAATGGATGAATATTCCACGCTGGAGAATTAGATGATGTTATATCTTTTAATAACACTTTATTTGATTTATATATTGAAATCAATACTGGTCTAAATAAATCCCAATATTGATCACTTTCTTCAAGTGTAATATTATCTATACCTTTTAATGAACCAAGATATGATGACTCAGTTGGATACCAAATCATACTTTCTTTTGTTTTCACATAGAAAGTAGAGATTTTTTCTCTTGCTTCTTTTTCCTTAACATTAATCTTCCAATCTTTACATGGTCTCCAATAAAAGCCACATCCATCTATAATACCATCACCAGTAATTGCTACATTTTCACAATTCCAAATCTTAATTGGTGAATTACAACGAATAGCTTTCTTTCCTTCATAATTAAACATTTCAGGTTTATAGAATTTATGATCCTTCACAAATTTTAAATAGCAATTTCTAGGTATTACCAAATCAATATTTGATTTTAATTCAATAGGTCCACATTCAATAATTCCAGGATTTAAAACTAAATGTCCTCCACCCATTTGTGAAATTGTATCTATTGCATATTGAATTGTTTTTTGATTAATCTCTGGATTTTCATTAATCTCACCAAAATCTAATATATTATAATTTTTATCTAAAAATTGAGGTTGTTCTACTTTAATTTCCATATATACTCCAATCAAAAATCTAATAATTTATATTAAAATAATAACATATTTTTATTATTTCTAAGGAAAATTAATCACAAAATAAATATGACCCAATAATGAGTCATATTTTTAATCTTCATTTAGTTCAACATGAGGAAGATTTATTCTAAACTTATATGCAAAATATCTTATTAAAACAATAAATAATAAACAAAATACTGTTGATATTCTAATATCTACATTATTTTTTGCCATAAAATAATAAATAATAGCTTCTACAATAGCCGCAATTGCATAAATATGGCGACTAAATATAACTGGTATTCTTAAAGCTAATAAATCTCTTAAGATTCCTCCACCTGTAGCAGTTAATGTAGCTAAAAATATTACAAGAAACCAATTTGTATAATTTTCTTTCATTGCTACATTAGCACCGATTATTACAAATACACCAAGACCTATTGCATCTAAAATTGTGTTAAGCGTTTTAAACCACTTTTTTTCAAAGAAAGACATATCTTTCTTTAAATAAAAGAAAATAAATAATACTATTGTTGTAATAAATGCTGCAATTAATTCATAATTTGGAAAAATAAATAGTGATACAGGAAAATTACCTAAAATTATATCTCTAAATACTCCACCACCACATGCTGTAATACATCCTAATAAAATTACACCAAGTAAGTCCATTTTATGTTTTATCGCTACAACTACACCAGAATATGCAAACGCGATAGCACCAATAATATCTAAAATTAAAATGAATTTTTCCATTTGATACACCTAAACTATTAATTATTTTTTAATAGCTTTTTCTAATATTTCTTTTTCAAATTGTTTAACACAATTATCAATTAAATATTTTTTACTTTCTTCAATATATAATCTAGATAATTCTGCTTTTCTTTGAGGATTATCTAATAAATAATCAATTTTATCTCTTAAATCAAGATAATCTCCGGCTTTAAATAAGGATTCATTAGTTATCGCAAATTGACCAGTTGCTGATTTTTTAGAATCACTAATAATAGGTACAAGTCCACATGCAAATGCTTCTGTACAAGCCATTCCTTCAATCTCTGCATCACTACAATGAACATATAAATCAGAATAAGATAAAATATATCTTAATTCTTCAGGAGTATGAAATCCCATCATAGGTTTATTAGTTAAATCTTTTGATAACTTTTCAAGCTTTTTTTGCCAAGGACCTTGACCACATAGTATTAATTGAATACGATTTTCATATTTAGAATTTTTAACCGCATTAATTAATAAATCTTGTCTCTTTTCAATTGAATATCTACCAGTCATAACGATACATATTTTATCTTTTAAAAATTCTGGTCTAACCGCATCAATCTTATGAAAATAATCAGTAATACCATTAGATATTACATGTAAATTAGATTTATATTTATTTTTAATTAATTCATCTCTTATCATAATAGATGGACAATGAATATCATTAAATTTATTATAAAATCTTCTAAAATATCTAAATAATATCCAGTTAACAAATTTTGATTTACCAAGATGAGCAGTTGAAGATATATTTTGAGGTTGGCAATGGAATGCCGCTGTTGTTGGAATATTTAATTTATCACATAATTTTTTAGTCTTTTTTTCTAAACCAAAAGGTAATAAGAAGTGAACTACATCACAATCTTTGATTGCTTCTTCTACAATTTTCTTATTATATTTTGCAAAAATCATTCCTTGCTTATGTATTAAATTTTTAAATGCGATATAATGAATTTCTCCAGTCTGATAAACTTTTTCATTACCAGAACCTTTACCACAAATAACAATAATTTCATGACCATGTGCAGTCAAGGTTTCTGCAAAACGTCTTACTGTCATAGTTGTACCATTATTACCTTGACTATATTGATCAATCACAAATGCAATTTTCATTTGTATCACTCCTTAATAATATTATACACCATAACTTGGCCAAATTCTTCTTGGGACGGCTTTTACATCTGGGTCATCCTTCGTATAGAAAACATTTGAACCAGCTTTATCAGAATTATTTCCGTGAGGACAACTGTTAATATTATCTAAATCTTTACTAGTAGCTTCTTTATAATTTTTAACATAAATAGTTTCATTAAACCAATCACTATCTTTAAGTTTGATTAAATTATTAGTTGCAGCTATACCTACTTCTATTTTATTAGTATTTGAATCAAAACCACAAGATATAGTAATTCTTCCATTCATTGGTTTAAATGAACCATTTTCATATAGACCAGTTATATATACTTTATCAGTATATTTAGCAATTCTATTAATAAATTGTTGAGTTGGGAACTGATTTGTATAATCAGTTGTATATTCATTTGTACCAGCACAGCTACATACACAACAAATATCAGGAGTAATCGCATCTAGTAAAATTGTATTACTACTAGTCTTAGAACCATGATGACCTCCTTTATACAAATCAACATGAGGAAGAGTACCATATGTACCTTTTTGATAATGTTTAACTAATGCTTCCTCACCTTCTTTTTCTAAATCACCTGTTAATAAGAAATTATGAGTTTCAGTACCACTTGTATATTTAAATAAAGTACATACTGAATAGTTATTTTCATCATCTGTTTTTGTAAAATAATAAGGATTATATAAAATATCCATTTCAACATTATTTGATAATTTAATAAAAGAATCAGATTTAGCAGTTAATTTATCTTCTTCAAAATATTCATGTGCATATTTTCTTGTAGTACCTTTTGATACACAATAATCTACAGCTCTCATTAAATTAGAATATAAACTAGTAGTCTTATTAGACTTATTAGTATTTTGATTATAAATTATTGTACCAACATCATAAGTATACAATAAACCATTTTTCTTACTACTTCCGTAAAATGAAGTAATATGGTCTGAATCACCATGAGTTATTATTACATATTCTAATTTATTATCTTGACAATAATTATCAATTTGTGATTTTAATTTTTCACTATTATCATTCTTGTTACCCGCATCAATTAAAATATCTGTATCTCCGGCTTTAATATAAACAGAATCTCCTGCACTATCTGATGAGAATTCTAAAAAATGAATTTGAAAATCATCATAGACAACACCTTCCATTTTTTCATCATGATGAACATGTGTAGTTGTATTTTTTGTGTCACTTGGGTTTATATTTGATTCTTTTGTACCACTAATTTCAGGAGTTGTATTCTTTGTGTCACTTGGGTCTATATTTGATTCCTTTGTACCGCTAATTTCAGATGTGGTTTCTTTTGATTCAATTATATTTTTAATTAAATCTGGATTTATTTTAACTAAATAAAATGTTCCACCTGCAATGATTATAATTAAAATTAATAAAACAATCCAAAATACAGGTTTATTTTTATTTTTCTTATATACTCTTTTAGCACCTTTTTTGATGCTTTTTTCTAATGATGAACTACTTTTCTTCGAAGTTGTTCTTTTATTATTTGCCATAATTATTCACTCTTTTCACAAATACTTATTGCAGTCTTTAATCCATCTAATGCTGCGCTTGATATACCACCAGCATATCCTGCACCTTCACCTATTGGATAAATATATTTTAAACTGCTTTGTCTAAAATCATCTCTTAATATTCTAACCGGACAACTAGATCTTGTTTCAATTCCTGTTAAAACTGCATCTGGATCATTATATCCATGCATCTTCTTATCAAACAAAGGAATAGCCTCTCTTAAAGAATCTACAACATAATCTGGTAAACAATCTTTAAAATCAGCAAAGACATATCCCATTGGATAACTTGGTTTAACACTTCTAATTTCTGTTGCCACTTTACCTTCAATAAATTCTTTACATAAATTTATTGGAGCTCTATAATCTTTTGAAAAGTCAAAAGCTTTTCTTTCATAATATTCTTGATAGCTTAATCCATCTAATATTGAATTTTTAACAAAATCTTCAGGATTTACATTTACAAGTAATGCAGCATTTGAATTTTCTAAATCACGCGCATAATAGCTCATACCATTTGTAACAATACTATTTTTTTCACTTGTAGATGCCATAATTGTACCACCTGGGCACATACAAAATGAATAAACACTTCTACCACTATTTAAATGTGCAACTAATTTATAGCTTGCAGGAGGTAAAACTTTATAAGCTTTTCCGTATTGAATTTCATTAATTTTATCTCTTTTATGTTCAATTCTAACACCCATTGAAAAAGCTTTAGCTTCCATTTTGATATTTTTCTCATATAACATCTTTAATGTGTCTCTTGCGCTATGTCCTAATCCTAAAATTAAATGATTAGTAACTAATTCTAGCTTATTAACTCCAGTAGTTTTAACTGTAATAGAATCTTTATTTTCAATATAATCATCAAACTTAGTGTTAAAATAGAATGTAGCTCCATTTTTCTCCATATCAAGACGCATATTCTTAATTACTTTACGTAAATAGTCAGTACCAATATGCGGTTTTGACTCATATAAAATATTACTTGGAGCACCATAATTTACAAATTCTTGAATGATAAATGTTAATAATTTATCTTTTACATTAGTTGTTAATTTACCATCACTAAATGTTCCGGCTCCACCTTCTCCAAATTGAATATTTGAATTTTCATCAATAATTTTATTATTAATAAAATTCTCAACATCTTTAATTCTATTATCCATGTCTGAACCACGTTCAAGAATTATTGGTTTAGCTTTACATCTAGTCAAATAAAGGGCAGCAAAAATACCTGCAGGACCAAATCCTACAATTACTGGTCTATATTTTTCTTTCCATAATGGATAATCTAGTACTACTTTTTCATCATTATAAATTGAAACATTTACATTATTTTTAATTTTATCAAAAATATTGTCATCAATATCAATTATTAAATTATATGAAATATAAATATTTTGTTTATGTCTTGCGTCTACAGATTCTTTTTCAACATAAATATTATGAATATTAGCTTTATTGATTTTTAAATCTTTAGAAATTAAATTTATAAGTGGATTATCTTTTTTAGATAATGATACTTTATAATTTGTTATTTTTATTTTCATAAATTTCTCCAATTTTTTTTGCACAAACAAGAGCTGACATAAATGCAAACATTAAATTATAGCCACCGCATAGTCCATTAATATCTAAGACTTCTCCTGTTGCAAAAATTAAATTATATTTTTTTAATCTAAAATCATCATCAATTTCAGATACGTCAATACCGCCTTTTAATACTTGACTATCCTTAATGTCATATGTACTTCTAATTAATGGATTGAAATTAGATAATAATCCTATAATATCTTTAGTATCTAAAATATTCTTTTTAACCAAATATGAAATAATTTGATTATGAAAAATAGGTTCAAGATAATAATTTGGATTAGTATTTTCCTTTTTTCTATTTTCAATTTTATAAAATAATTCATTTAAATCAATATTTGGTAATAAATTAATTCTTAATTCATCACCATCTTCATAATAATGACTAGCATTCATTATTACTATTCCAGATATTCCGTCTTCTTTAAAAATTATTTCTCCAAACTCATTAAAAATAATATTTCCATTTCTTAAAAGAGAAACTACTCCTTTAGAACGATATCCTTTTAATATATTTATATCTTTATCAAAAGATTTAAATCCAACCAAACTAGGTCTTACTTTAACAAATTTAAGACATAAATCTTTAAAATAATTATAAGTAGAAACACATTTTTTAATATCGATACTAGCATTTGATCCACTAGCCATTACAGCATAATCAAATTCTAAATCATTAACATAAACTTTATTATTTTTTTGATAAATATTATTAACAGTAGTTTCTAATTTAACATTTGCTTCTTTTAAATCCAACAAAAATAAATTTAAAATAGTTTGGCTTGAATTAGAAATAGGATACATTCTTCCTTCTTCATCAAAATAAAACATTAGTCCAAGAGATGAAAAATAATTAATTAATTCTTCCTTAGAACATTTATTAAATAATTTATTAATGAATTCTTCATTATTGTAATCTGATGGTAAAGCTTTAAAATTTGAAAAATTACATTTACCATTACCTGTTGCGAGTAATTTTCTACCAAGAGATTTATTTTTATCAAATATTGTAATATTTATATTTTTATATTTACGCATCAAATAGCTAGATAAAAAAAGTCCTGATGCTCCTCCACCTATAACTGCAATTTTCATTTTAATCACCATTATGATTATACCACAACTAAAGACTTTTTTTATCATTCTTATATATTATAATTATTCATATATAAAATTAAAACCTACCATTATTTTTTTAATGATAGGTTTAAAATTTTAATTATTCATTTTCTTCATCATCATGAGGAATATTTAATGAAGCAATAATTTCATTCATATGGTTACCATATGCAAGTGATTCATCATATTTCCATATTATTTCCGGCATTTTACGAGCATTAATTTTTTGGCATAAAGCTGTACGTAAGAAACTCTTACAATCTTCTAAAGCTTGTGCAGCCTTTTCTTTATGCTTATCATTTAAAACACTGTAAAATACTGTCATATAAGATAAATCACGAGTAATTCTAACTTCTGTTAATGTAACTTCATGAAGATATTCATTACGACTTTCTCTTGATAAAATAATTGAAAGTTCTCTTAATGAATTTGATTCTAATCTTTTAAGTGCTAAACTCATTATTTTCTCTTAATCTCCTTCATTATTGAAGCTTCGAACACGTCGCCTTCTTTAATGTCGTTAAATTTTTCGATAGTGATACCACATTCGAATCCAGCCTTAACTTCCTTAACGTCATCTTTAAATCTTCTTAATGATGCCATTTGACCTTCATAAACAACGATACCGTCACGTACAATATGTACTAAGCTATGTGATGCGATTGAACCATCAGTAACATAGCAACCTGCAACAGTACCAACTGAAGAAATCTTATAAGTTTGTCTAACTTCAGCATGACCTGTAATAACTTCTTCATATTCAGGTTCTAGCATACCCTTTAAGGCAGCTTCAATATCTTCTAATAACTTGTAGATAATACTATAAAGTCTAATTTCTACACCTTTGCTTTGAGCACCATCTCTAACTGCTTGGCTAGGACGAACATTAAATCCGATAACTATTGCGTGAGATGCTTCAGCTAAAGAGATATCTGTATCTGTGATTGCACCAACAGAACAACGAATAACATTAATCTTTAAATCTTCAACTTTAATCTTTTCAACTGATTGCTTTAAAGCTTCGGCTGAACCTTGAAGATCGGCTTTAATTAATAAATTTAATGACTTTTCATCATCGTCATTAGAATTTTTGAATAAATCTTCTAATGAAACAGATTTTGAAGCTTGTTCCTTGGCCTTAGATCTATATGATCTTTCTTCTGCAATTTGACGAGCTTGTCTTTCATCTTGAAGAGCCATGAACTTGTCTCCTGCAAAAGGAACTTCATCTAAACCAGTAACAAGAACAGCTTGACTAGGCTTAGCTTCATTATATTTAATATGGCGGTCATCTTCCATTGTACGAATCTTACCATAAGTATCTCCTACAACGATATAATCACCAGTTTTTAAAGTACCATTTTGTACAAGGAATGTAGCACATGGTCCTAAATTTCTATCAAGTTGAGCTTCAAGTACTGTACCAAGTGCAAGTCTCTTTTCATTAGCCTTTAAATCAGCCATTTCAGAAACTAACATTACAGTATCTAAAAGTGTCTCAACACCAGTACCCTTTAATGCTGAAATTTGAATGAATGGAATATCTCCACCCCATTCTTCAGGTACTAAATTATATTTTGTTAATTGTTCCATAACATGTGTAGGATTAGCGTTTGGCTTATCACACTTATTTACAGCAACAATAATTGGGCAATTTGCAGCTTTAGCATGCTCAATTGCTTCTTCAGTTTGAGGCATTACACCATCATCTGCAGCTACAACGATAATTACTACATCTGTTACTTGAGCTCCACGTGCACGCATTTCAGTAAATGCAGCATGACCTGGAGTATCAATAAATGTAATTAAATTACCATTATGATTTACTTGGTATGCACCAATATGTTGTGTGATACCACCGGCTTCACCAGCAGCAACACGAGAATTTCTAATGAAATCAAGTAATGTTGTTTTACCATGGTCAACATGACCCATAATTGTTACAACAGGAGGTCTTTTAACAAGATTTTCTGAATCATCTTCAATTTTAAATTCATCAAATCTAGTAACGTCTGTTACAACTTCATCTTTTAATGTGGCACCAAATTCTGATGCGATAAGTTCGATTGTTTCACGATCAACAACTTGGTTTTGATTTGCCATTACTCCAAGCATCATAAGCTTTTTTATAATAGCTCCTACACTTTGTTGTAAACCTTCAGCAACATCTTTAACAGACATTCCTTCTTTATAAATTAAAACACCTTTTGAATTTTTGTTGGCTTCCTTCTGAGGTATATTAGAAATACGCTTCTCAGATTTATTATTTTTCTTTGCCAATAAAATCACCTACTTTTCTATTAATTTTGCAAACCCCTCATTATAGATTCCAATAACATGAATATTAATTTCACCAATAGCTTGACTAAGCTCTTGTGAAGTTAATTCGCAGTTTACTCTAACGCCATAAAAAGAGGCTTTGTCTTTAATTTTTTTAGTAGTAGAGCTTCCTGAGTCTTTTGCTAGCAATATTAAATGAAGTTTATGTTGTTTTAATTTTTCAACAACCTTATCTTCACCTGTAATTATAGCTCTTGCAGCTTTCGCTAGACCTAAATTATTTAGATTCATTAATAATTTCCTCTAATTGATCATAAATTTCATCAGGAACTTTGCATTCGAGTTTCTTATCTAAAATTTTAACTTGCTTAGCTTTCTTAACTACATCAATATCTTTTTTAAGATATGCTCCACGACCATTTGCTTTGCCTGTTAAATCAACAGAAACGATTCCTTCTTTTGATCTAACAATTCTTAATAAATCCTTTTTTTCAAGGGTTTCACGCGTTAAAACGCAGCTTCTTAAAACAAGTTTTTTTTCTTTCATAATCGTATCCAATACAAATTATAATTTCATTAAACCGCTATCTAAAGCTTCCTTTGTTGATTTAATATCAATCTTCCATCCAGATGATTGAACAGCTAATCTAACATTTTGTCCAGCTTTACCAATTGCTAATGATAATTGATTGTCAGGAACAACAGCTAAAGCTGATTTTTCTCTTTCATCAATATTAACAACACGAGTTACACGAGCAGGTTGTAATGCACCTGTAACTAATTCTTCTGGATCATCAGACCACTTATATAAATCAATTTGTTCATTATTTAATGCAGTAACGATTTCTTTAATTCTAGTTCCTGCTTCACCAACACATGAACCAATTGCATCAACTTTTGGATCAGTTGAATAAACAGCAATCTTAGTTCTACTACCTGGATCTCTTGCAATACCCTTAATGACAATGATACCTTCTTTAATTTCAGGAATAGTATCTTCCATTAAACGAGTGATTAAGTTTCTATCAGTTCTTGAAACTTTAACTTTAGGATCTTTAGAAGTCTTTTCTACTTGCTTAACATATACTTTAATGTTATCACCTACATAGAATTTATCATTTGGTAATAATTCTTTTGTAGGAAGAATTGTAGAAACACCCATACCAATATCTAATACTAAGAACTTGTCATTAATTTGTGTTACAATTGCAGATACCATTTCATCTTCATACTTCTTAAAGTAATCATATGCTTTTTCACGCTCTAAATTCTTAAGATTTGATTTAAATGTTGATAGAACACTTCTAATTACTTGTCTTGAGAATTCATCATCCTTTGGATTCATTTCTTCAGTGATAATATCACCAATCTTAGCGCTTCTCTTAATTTTCTTAGCATCTTCTAATAAAATTTCAGCAATTTCAACATCTTGATCCTTGTCAGAAAGTTGTTCAACAACCTTATGACACTTTTCAATATAATATTCATTATTATCTACATCAAATCTAACTTTGACAGTAGCATTTGAATCTTGTGCAGCTCTCTTAGCACATGCTGCAAGAGAATCTCCTAATACTTTTAATAAATCTTCGAATTCCATGCCTTTTTCATCGGCCATTTCATGTAAGAATTCAAATAACTTTTTGTTAACCATTTTTAATATAACCTCCTATTTAAACGGCTAGTCTAATTTCTTTGATATCATCATAAGGAACTTCTACTTTCTTTATACGTCCTTTGACATTAATTTGTATAGTAAGAATTCTTCCTTCAAAACTTAAAAGTTTACCTTCAAATTCAAACTTATCAGTTTTTGCATTAATTTTTTCACCTATAGAATTAAGAACTTCTTCCTCATTTCTTAAAGGCTTTTCAGCACCAGGTGAACATACTTCTAGCATATAATTAGCAGGTAAATCATTCTCATATTTATCTAATTGTTCAGATAAATAATCATTAACTACAGCTAATTCGTCAGAATTAATACCACCCTTCTTATCAATCGCAACTCTTAAAATTTTATAGCCAAATTCATTAGCCCATTCAAGAGAATATAATGATAATTCATTGTGATCTTTTAAGAATTCATTTACTAATTCTTCAACTATACTTAAGTCTAACAAATATATACACCTCCATGCATTGAAAAAGTGAGAAGGTCAACCTTCTCACATCTTTCATTAGATTTATTATATCACTTTTATATATTTTTAACAACCCTTATGCCATTTTTTTGCTAAATTGGGGATTACTTATTGTCAAAAAAATACTTCAATATATCATGTCTTGTAATTAAACCAATAAAAATATTCCTATCATCTACAACAGGAACATAATTTTGTTCAAGTACAATCTGTGCTAAATCTTCCATATTGTTATTTATAGAAATAGTTTTAAATTGACGTTTTCTTGAAATATCTTTGATTTTAATTTTTTCAAAATCATGAATATCATAAGAATTCATTTCTAAAATTTTAAATAAAATGTCTCCTTCTGATAAAGAGAATGCAAATTCACTATTTTCTTTGATAACAGGAAGATTTGTAAAACCTGAAGTTCTAACTTTTTCTAATGCTTGACGGAGAGTGTCATTTTCTTCTAAATATGAAATTTTAGATTTAGGTATTAAAAAAAATAATACGTTCATATATGTCTCACCTAAGTTTATTATACAATTATTTTACAAAAAATAAATAGATTAGAAAGAACTTGTAAAAAATTTTACTATTTTAAATAAATATTTTATAATACTTATATAAGAGTTTTTATTGAATTATAATATAAAGAGTTGTATACTTTATTAGGAATTTGAGGTGTAATTTATGAGAGCTGTTTACCCGGGTTCATTTGATCCACTATCAAACGGACATTTAGACGTTATAAGAAGAGCTAGTAAAATATTTGATGAAGTACATGTACTAATATCAACTAATGTTCATAAAAATCCTACATTTACTGTTAGTGAAAGACTTGAAATGATAAAAAAAGTCGTTAAAGATATGAAAAATGTTAAAGTAATTTCTACAAACGAACTAACTGTATCTTATGCAAAAAAGAATAATATAAATGTAATTATAAGAGGATTAAGAAATTATACAGATTATGAATCTGAATATCAATTAGCACAATTCAATCAAGATATTTATCCTGAAATTGAAACTTTGCTTATGTTCCCTAATCCTAAGAATCAATTTGTATCATCTTCTTCTATTAGAGAATTATTAGCATTCAATGTTGATATAAATAAATATGTACCAACAGAAATAGCTTGTGAAATATATAAAAAATACAAAGAAAAGCAATAAGACTTGAATAGGTTTTATCCTACTCAAGTCTTTTTTATATCCCATATTTTTTAAAATTATCTATATTTAAATATTCTTCCACTTTTCCATCAATTACTAAATCACATAAATTATCATAACTAGTTTCTCCTATATTAATAATAACTAAATGTTTGCCTCTAAAAAATCTAATAAAGCTTGCGGCAGGATATACTACTAGAGATGTCCCTGCAATAATTAAAGTGTCGCAAGTGGAAATGTCTTTAATCGCATTATTTATTACTTTATCATCTAAACCTTCTTCATATAATACAACATCAGGTTTAATAATACCTCCACAAGAGCATTTAGGTACTCCTTCAAGCTTAATGTCAGAAATATCATAATACTTATGACACTTCATACAATAATTTCTCTTAACCGAACCATGTAATTCTCTAACAACACTACTACCTGCAGCTTGATGTAGATTATCAATATTTTGAGTTACAATTGATAATAACTTCTTTTTATCTTCAAGATATTTAAGTGCTTTATGACAAGCATTAGGTAATGCATTAGGATAAACCATTTTACTAAAATAAAAATCATAAAATTCTTTAGTGTGTGACATAAAGAAGTGATGACTTATTATTTCTTCTGGTGAATAATTATATAATCCATTAGCACCTCTAAAATCAGGAATATTAGATGCGACAGATACTCCTGCACCACCAAAAAACACTATTTTATTTGATTCTTGAATAATCTTCATTAATTCTTCTAATTTTCTTTGATCCATAATTAATATCCTTCATATATATTATAACATTAGAATAAACTTTACTACACTTGTATTATAAAACATATTTATAAATATTTGAGATATAAAACTATATATTTTTATGCATAAAAAAACTATCTAGAAAAAATCTAGATAGAATTTTATTATTTTATAGCTTTAACTGCATCAATAACCTTATTTAATGCATCTTCAAATGACATTTCTTCTTTTTCATTAGTCATTCTATTCTTTAATTCAACAACGCCTTCACTAGAACGTTTACCACAAATAATTTGATAAGGGATGCCCATTAAATCCCAGTCTTTAAACTTAAATCCTGGTTTTGCATCTCTATCATCTAAAATAGTTTCAACATTAGCATTTAATAATTTGTTATATAAATCATTAGCTAATGAAACTTGAGCTTCATCCTTATTAATTACAGGAATTACAACAGCATGATATGGTGCAACATTTAATGGCCATTGAATACCAAAATCATCATGATGTTGTTCAATAATAGCTGTCATAGTACGAGTAACACCAATACCATAGCAACCCATTACCATTGGAACATTCTTTCCTTGTTCATTTTGATAAGTACAGTTCATAGCTTCGCTATACTTAGTTTGAAGCTTAAAGATTTGACCAACCTCAATACCTCTACGCATCTTCATTGGCTTACCACAGCAAGGACATAAATCTCCTGCTACAGCCTTACGTAAATCGAGAACTCTACCTGTATAATCTCTACCATAATTAACATTGATATAATTCATTTGATATTCATTTGCACCATAAATTGCATTCTTCATGGCTGCAACTTCATTATCAACTAATATTTCAATATCACCTTTTAGTCCAACAGGTCCGATATATCCTTCTGATGTATGTAATGATTTAATATCTTCATCATTACCAAATGTTAAAAATGCTTCTGCTGAATTTATAGCATTAACTAATTTTATTTCATTAACTTCTCTGTCGCCTCTAACTAAAGCTAAATATAATTTCTTAGTTTCACTATCTTTATATAAAACAGATTTAACCATTTCTGTAGCTGGTCTCTTATAGAATTCAACCATTTGTTCAATTGATTTAGCATCTCCAACATTAACCTTTTCAAGTGGTAATTCTTTTGAATCATCTTTTAATGTACATACAGCATCACTCTTTTCAACGTCTGCTGCATATCCACAATTTTCACAATATACAATATCAGATTCACCAATATCACATAGAGCCATAAATTGATGTGATCCATTACCACCAATAGCACCTGTATCAGCTAAAACAGGACGATAATTTAATCCAAGACGTGTAAAGATTTTAGAATATGTATCATACATAGTTTGATAACTTACTTCTAAACCAGCTTCATCCTTATCAAAAGTATATGCATCTTTCATGATAAATTCACGAGAACGCATTAAACCAAATCTAGGTCTGAATTCATCTCTATATTTAGTTTGAATTTGATATAAATTCATTGGTAATTGTTTAGGTGATTTGATTAAGTCACGTGCAATTGAAGTAAATACTTCTTCATGAGTAGGTCCAAGACAGAATTCTCTTTCATGTCTATCTTTAAATCTCATTAATTCAGGACCATATTTTGACCAACGTCCACTTTCTTCCCATAATTCCTTAGGTTGAATAGCTGAACATAAAATCTCATTAGCACCAGACTTATTCATTTCTTCTCTAATAACAGTCTCAATTTTATTTATTACACGAAGACCTAACGGTAGATAGTTATAAATACCCGCAACTTCATTCTTCATATAACCTGCACGAAGTAATAATTGATGTGATGCAATTTTAGCTTCTGCTGGAGCTTCTTTTGATGTTGAAATTAACATTTGACTAGCTTTCATAACATTTTACCTCTTTCTTCGAAACAATCAAAAATATAACTTTTAAAAAAAAGTCTGTTATGATTATATCACAATCATTTTATTAAAACAATTGATATATAACTTAATTTAGGTTATAATAACATATGGATTTAAATTATTTCGCGGAAGCTTTTTCTTCCATACAGACGAAAAAATTTAATTATTACTTTTTTTAAATTTTACAGTAATAGCTTTTTCTATTACATCTTTTATTGAATTTATAAAGGAGGATTTTTTATTATGGCTAGATTAAATTCACATGAAGTTAGAGTCTTCGCATTAGGAGGACTTCTTGAAGTTGGTAAAAACTTATATTGTATCGAATATATGAATCAAATAATTATAATCGACTGCGGTATTTTATTCCCTGATGAACATTTATTAGGTGTAGATTATGTTATACCCAACTTCTCATATTTAAAAGAAAATGAAGACAAAATTATTGGTTTATTTGTTACACATGGTCATGAAGACCACATTGGTGGAATTCCATTCTTATTAAAAGAAGTTAAAATTCCTAAGATTTATGCAGCAGGTGTAACAGTAGCACTTATTAAGAATAAATTAGAGGAACATAAAGATATTAGAGTCCCTGAAATTGTTGAATTCACATCAAATGATGAATATAAATTTAAAGATTGTCAAATTTCTTTCATTAGAATGACACACTCAGTACCTGATACTTATGGTATTGTAGTAAAGACTAAGGCTGGTACAATTTTCCATACTGGTGACTTCAAATTTGATATGACACCAAATGGACCAAATACAGAATTCTATAAATTAGCAAAGCTTGGTGAAGATGGTGTTGATTTACTATTATCAGATTCAACAAATGCAACAGTTCCAGGTTATACAAAGTCAGAAAAATATATTGGTAAAAATATATTAGAATTATTTAAGCATATTCATTCACGTATCTTAGTTGCAACATTTGCATCAAATATTTATCGTGTACAACAAATTGTTGAAGCTGCAGTAGCTACAAATAGAAAAATCGCAATATTTGGTCGTTCAATGCTAAAGACAATTGAAGTAGGTCAACAAATTGGTTATATTACAGCTCCAAAATCTACATTTATTGAAGTAGATGAATGTAAAAATTATAAACCACATGAATTGGTTATTATTTGTACAGGTTCTCAAGGTGAACCTATGGCCGCATTATCTCGTATAGCTGCAGGAATACATAAACAAATTAAATTAATACCAGGTGATACTGTAATATTCTCTTCTTCTCCAATTCCAGGTAATCAAGTTGGTGTAAATAATACAATAAACTTATTATTTAAAGCCGGTTGTAACGTAATTACACATTCTCCAATCACTGATACTCACACTTCAGGTCATGCTGCACAAGGTGACTTAAAGTTATTATTTACATTATTAAAGCCAAAGAATCATATGCCAATTCATGGTGAATATAGAATGTTAAAAACTAGTGGTGAATTAGATATTCAATGTGGTCTAAACCCAAACAATTTATTCATTATGTCTAATGGTGACGTTTTAACAATGAGAGATGGTGTATGTGAAGTTAATGATAAAGTTACTGCATCAGATATTTATATTGATGGTGCTGTATCAGATTTAAATTCAGATATTATTCATGAACGTAAATCTTTATCAGATGATGGTCTATTCTCTATCATTTTTACAATCATTAAAGATAAGAGAAAAATTGCACTTGAACCTCAAGTAGTTTCTCGTGGTTTCGTATATTTAAAAGATAGTGAAGAATTAACAAAACTATTTGTAGAAAAAGCTAAAACATTCTTAGCTAAAGAATTAGGTAATCCAAAAATTCCATATGATCAAATTAAAATTGATTTAACTGATTATCTTAATAAAATTGTTAAGGAAGAATCTGAAAGAAAACCAATTATTTTAATATTATTTAGTTATATCTAATGAAATTGCTCTAGGAAACTAGAGCATTTTATTTTATAATAAAATAAAAAGGTGAGAAATATGGAATATAGTATATTAAAATCATTTGATAATGAAAAATTATATTTAAAAATATATAAAGTAGACAATCCTAAAGGTGCTGTACAAATTGTTCATGGAATGATGGAACATCAAGAACGCTATCGTGACTTTGCACATTTTTTAAATCAAAATGGATATACAGTCATCACTAGCGATTTAAGAGGGCATGGCTCAAATTGTACCGAATTAGGTTTTTTCAAAAATAAATATGGATATAAAGCTTTAATTAAGGACCAAATTGAAATAACTAATTATATTAAAAATGAATTAAAGATTCAAAACGTAATATTATTTGGTCACTCAATGGGTTCTATTATTACAAGAAATGTAATAAAAACATCATCTCAAGAATACGAAAAAGTTATTTTATCAGGTTTTCCAAATTATAATAAATTTGCGCCATTTGCAATTCTTTTATCTAATATAATTAAACTATTTGAAGGAAAACATGGTCATTCAATAATATTAGAAAAAGGGGCTTTAGGTCCTTTTGAAAAAGCCATTAAAGATAGAAAGACAAATCTAGATTGGCTAAGTGTAAATAAAGAAAATGTCGATGAATATATTAAAGACCCATTATGTGGATTTAAATTTAGTAATCAAGCCTATAATGATTTATTTCATTTAATGTATGAAATGGGTAAAACAAACTTAAAAAATGTTAAAGAAGATTTGCCAATTCTTCTTCTAAATGGTGAAAATGATCCTTGTGTTGGTTCATTAAAAGGTATTAAAATATCTAGAAAAATACTTAAGAAACAAGGATTTAAAAATCAAAGACATATATCATATCCAAGACTAAGACATGAAATATTAAAAGAAAAAGAGAAAGATATTGTTTATAAGGACATTTTGAATTTTGTAGAGGAAAAATATGCTAAATGTAATTTTAAATAATAATGAAGAAAAAGAAAAATTAGAAGGTTTCCCTTGGATTTATAATAATGAAATAAATAAATTTGAAGGACAAATTAAAAATGGTGAGGTTGTTAAAGTCCTAAATTCAAAAAATGAATTTGTTTGTTATGGCTTTCTAAATACTTTTTCAAAAATCATGGTAAGAATATTATCTTATAATGAAAATGATGTAATAGATAAAGAATTCTTTAGAAAAAGAATTCAATATTCAATTGAACATAGAAAAAATTTATTCAACGATTCTAATTGTCAAAGATTAATCTTCTCTGAGGCTGACTTCTTACCAGGTCTAATTGTTGATAAATATAATGATGTATTATCTGTCCAATTTTTATCACTTGGAATGGATTTAATAAAAAAAGATATTGTTGATATTCTTGTTGAAGAATTAAACCCAAAAGGTATTTATGAAAGATCAGATATGCCTGTAAGACTTAAAGAAGGTTTAGAGCAAATAAAAGGCCCATTATATGGTACATTTGATACAAGAGTATTAGTAATTGAAAATGGTATTAAATTCTATGTAGATGTAGAAAATGGCCAAAAAACTGGATATTTTTTAGATCAAAAATTAAATAGAGATAATGTAAAATATTATGTAAAAGATAAAATGGTTCTAGATGCATTCTCAAATGTTGGAGGATTCGCCCTAAATTCTTGTAAATATGGTGCTAAACATGTAGATGCTTGCGACATATCACAAAGGGCTTGTGATGAAATTTTGTTAAATGCTAAACTTAATAATTTCACCAATTTATCTACAAAATGCTGTGATGTCTTCTCTTTACTAAGAGATAATGATATTAAAGATAAATATGATGTAATTATTCTAGACCCACCTGCATTTACAAAAACTAAAGATACAGTTAAAAAAGCCTATAAAGGATATAAAGAAATTAATCTTCAAGCAATGAAATTAATCAAAAAAGGTGGCTATCTTTTAACTTATTCATGTAGTCAAAATATGACACCTGAATTATTCTTACAAATGCTAAAGGAAGCTCAAGTTGATTCTAAGAGAAATATACAATTTATTGATTTTAGAGTTCAAGCAATTGATCATCCTGCGCTTTTAGCTGGTGAAGAACAATTATATCTAAAATGCGTAGTTTTACGTATAGAATAACAAAAACGTCCGCAATAATTTTGCGAACGTTTTTTAAATTATTTCAATAAATTAATAAAATGATATACAACAGATTCTCCAAATGTTGTAGAAATATAGTTTTTAACTTTAACATCTTCAAAAGCTTCTACTAAAGCTTTAGTCTTTTCACTATTTAATTTATCTTTACGAACTGCAATACCATTTGCACGAAGTGTTAATGTAGCATCATCTACATTTTCACCAAATACAATACGACTAGCATAATCAGCTCCAAGCCCTGTTAATGCTGAATTACCTGGAATAATACCAAAATTATAATCATTTAGCGCATTAGTTAATTGGCTTTCAGCTAAACAATATAATTTACAATTTGAATAAGCCTCATTAAATGTTACGCATGAATTTGGATTAGTTGTATCAAAGTTTTTAAAAGTCTTAACACCATTAACATTTTCATAACAGCTATCATTAATTGTTAAATAATTTTTACTTTCCAACAATAATAACGCTCTTTCTACATTTGATATATCATTAACTAATTCAATGCTATCTCCATTACTAACTTCCTTTTTATTAGTATCAGATGCGTATAAACATAATTTTTCAAAATGAACCTTACAAGCCATAGTTAATTGGTTTGATTCTGATACAGTAGAGTTATAAGTCTCTAGATATGGTTCATGTTGGAAATAATTTGCATCATAATCTTGTGATGCAACTGAAGCATTTTGTACAGTCCAATCTAATACATTTACTTCTAACTTATAACCTTTTTCCTTTAAAATTGGAGCTACAGATTCATTTAAAATTTTTGCATGTGGTAATTCACTTGCACAAACTCTAATTGTCTTCTCATTATTACATGATGTAAGTGATAAAAAGCTTGCTCCTATACCTAATAAAAATAATAATCCTTTTTTCATAATTTATTTTCTCCTCTTATCTAATTTCTTAGCAATTAAAAGTCCACCTTGTTGAATTAATTGGACAAATAATATAACCATAATTAAAGCTATCCAGAATGAAGTTTCTTTTAAATAATCTTGTGGATGATATCTATAAATCTTATATATTTCAGAAATTAATCCTCCACCTGCAAAATCATATGCAAATGATGTATATCCTATAATTGAAACTAATGTTACTGCAAGACCCATAATAATGCTTGAACGGGATTCACGAAGTAATACTTTCTTAATTATTTGCATATTTGTTGCGCCCATTGATTTAGCAGCCTCAATTACACCTAAATCTACTTCAGAAAGACTTTGTTCAACAACACGAGCTACATATGCAAATGATGTTAAGAAAAGTGGAATTATCATAATATACCATGCACCTGTACCTCTACCAAATATAGCTCTTGTAATAGGTAATGCAAGAACTATTATTATTAAACAAGGTATTGATCTTAATACATTAATAATAAGTCCAAGTATTCTATTTAACCATTTATTTGGCTTAATACCTTCTTTTGATGAAATATTTAATAATACACCAAGAGGAAGACCTACTAAATATGATAAAGATGTAGAGATTACTACAACTAGAAATGTTTCTATAAATGCGTTTAAATAATTCATTTCTATCTATCCTCCTCTAAAGAATTAATATTTACTTCTTCAAAAGCTATTTGGTGTAAGTTTAGATATTTTTCAACTTTGATTCTATCTTTATCATTTTCAGGCATTTTAATAGCCAATTGACCATAAACTTTAGAATCAATTACTTTACTATCAGCATATACAACAGATACTAAAATATTACAAGATTGAACAAGATTTGCGATAATTGGTTCATCAGCATTACCATTAAATAAAAGTCTTATAATTCTATCTTTACTAAGCTTTGTATTTACATGATTTGAGAATACTAAACCTCTTGCAATATCTGTTTGAGGATTTAAGAATACATCAGATAATGAACCATTTTCAACTATTTGAGCCTTATCAATGATTGCTACTTTATTACAAATTTGTTCAATAACATTCATTTGATGGCTAATCATAATAATTGTTAGTCCTAATTCTTTATTCAATTTTTTTAATAATTCTAGAATTGATGTAGTAGTTTCAGGATCAAGTGCGCTTGTTGATTCATCAGATAATAAAACTTCAGGTTCTAAAACTAATGCACGCGCTATCGCTACTCTTTGTTGTTGACCACCAGATAATTGAGATGGATAATAATTCATTTTATCTTCTAATCCAACTCTTTTTAGCGCTTCAATAGACTTTTCTCTTCTATAAGTTTTATTACCTTTCTTAGCTATTTCTAAAGCTAATTCAACATTACCTAAAACACTTCTTTGTTGTAAAAGGTTAAAATGTTGGAAAATCATTTGAATCTTTCTTTGATTTTCATGACTAATCTTATTATCTTTATCACATAATAATTGGTCATTAAAATATATTTCACCTTGTTCAAATCTTTCAAGACCATTGATACAACGAACTAAAGTAGATTTACCAGCACCAGATAAACCTAGTACTCCATATATATCTCCCTCTTCTACCTTCAATGATACATTATTTAGAACTAATCTAGAAAAATATGATTTAGATACATTTCTTATTTCAATCTTAGACATATAAGTTCTCCTTTCTTAATAGCTTTAAAATGTAAAAAAAAGTCCCATCCAATAAAGGACGAGACTATAAGTTCACGTGGTACCAACCTTTTTTCAAGAATTAAATAATAATTCTCCTATTTTCAGAATCTAACAATTCCTACTGCGATAACGGGCAGACCCGTCAATAGCTAAATATCACTACTGCAACTCCAAGACCATGTTCATTATTTCTCCTACGTTTCACTTACACCAACCGGAAACTCTCTATGCAAGTACAAATAATTACTCTTCTTTTCAACGTCAATTTGAATGGGTATTAATTTTTTTACATTAGAAATTATATAATTCTTATTACAATAAATCAATATAAATTTTAATGAAAACGATTACTTAACAAGAGTAAACATATCATCGTATGCAACTGGAGTTAAGCAATATACAACACAACCTTCAACTTTTACATGTCTAGTATCAATTGTAATCTTCTTAGGCTTTTCTCCTTCAGTTGATAATTCATACTTTTCTAAAGTCTTAGCATATTCAAAGAATTCATTAGCTTTTGCGCTTGATTCAAATCTTAACGCATAACCATTAGAACCATTTTTACCTATACTAATAGCTTGTTGAATCTCATATGGATTAACATAGTTTTCAATGGATACATTTGAGTATTCTCTTAAATTACCAGTTAAAACATAATTTGATAAATTAATACCTAAGTTTTCTACTTCTTTATCAACAATTATTGATTCATCTAGCATTGAATAATTGAAATCAGAATTATAATACATTGCAACATTACCGTTAACTTTTTGATTATAACCTTTAATTGAATAAAGTTCTAAATATTTATTAGCACTTTCTTCGTTATTTGTATAAGCTACATATGCAACTTCTTTACCTTTTTTAATAGTTGCTACAAATGCTACACCAGCACTCTTATTTAATTTTTTAACTAATAAGTTACTAGCGCTAAATTGTCCACGATCAATTGTAACAGAGTAATTATTTAGTAAAAGATTAGTTAATGTATCACCAAGTGGCATTTTCTTAATATCTAAATCTATATTAAGAATTGTTGGTGCTTGTGATGTGCTTTCACTTGATTCTGCAATCTTATCATTTTTTGTTGTACTAGTTGATGTGTTTTCTACACCACAGCTAGCAAGTACCCCTAAGCCTAACCCAGATAATAATATAGTTTTTAAAAATTTTTTCATAAATACCTCTTGAAAGAAAATTATCTTCCAAGAAGAAAGTATACTTAATTTAACAAACATAGTCAAGAAATATAACCATTTTTATTTTAAAAAAAGAATTACGCTTCTTGCGCAATTCCTTCATCTTTAAACTTTATTTCACTAAATTCTACTAATGTATTTCTTGTAGCAAATAATGAAATATAAATATTTGATTTATCAATTTGAGTAAAATCAAAATCAGTAAATGTGTTTTTATATTCTACATTATCATAAATTGTAGTAACATATACAACTTGACCAAGTCTCTTGATTATAAATTTAGCTTCTAAATTATTATGAAATTCTCCTTCAATTTTATTATCAGTCTTAACTAATTGTGAATTAGCTCTACTATAATTTATAACTAAATTATCTTTTTCACTAACAAAACCTGCTGCTACATAATTAGAAGTAATAGTTTTATCTGCAATTTTTAAATCAAGATAAAAATCATCTCTTAAAGATACTCCAAAACCAGCTTGAGGAATAGGAGAACAATCTATAATTTTAGCACAAGCTTCAAAAGTAAAATTCTTATTTGAAGGTATTTTTCTTCCAATAATCGCAACCCCTTCACTGTTTAAAGATATCTTACCAAGAGGAGTATATTCAGATTCATTCTTAAGAATTTGTCCAACAATAAATTTATTTTCAAATTCCTTTGCGACAAATCCATTAGATCTATCAAAAGTACCTCTTCCTGTATCTCCAAAAGCTGTACCTACATATGTTTTTGACTTTGTATCAAACCATTCTTTAGGCTTATAGGCATCAAAATCAGGTGCAATATAAGGAACAAATTTATATCCTTCATCCATAACTAAATCATCAAATGTAGGTTTAATTAATGGATTAACAATATATTTTTTAATAGGATTATTAGTAAAACTTAATTCTTTTGCGATAGAATATGCAAAGTATTTTGCACCTAAGATATTAATATGTGTTGGGTCAACTGAATTAATATCAGGAACTAAATTATTGTTTTCATCAATCTTACCCTTTGTGATAGCGTGCATCAAACATGATTTTTCATATCCTAATCTTTTAGCTACCTCAAGAGATATAGATGTTAAATCAACATAATCAATATTTACTTCTTTAGCTAATTCAATAATAGCCTTTCTATAATCACCATTCTTAGTTATATGAATATTTTTCCCAACATATTCATTTGTATTATCAAGTCTAACAATTGGTGTACATAAAATCGGATAAGCTTTTCTTTCTTTTGCAATTTTAATATAATAATTAAATAATGTATACTTAAATGAACCTTTAGTATTAATATCTAAATTAGCACTAGTAAATCTATCAGGATCATCATCTTTTTCATCATTATGACCAAATCCTATTAATAAGAAGTCTCCTTCTTTTATCTTTAAAAATTCTTGGTAATTAGTCTCTTTAATAAAGCTTAAAGAACTTCTTCCAGACATTGCTAGATTTTTAATTTCAAGGCCTTTAAAATAAGTACCAATCCCACAACCCCAACCGCAGCGTTTATAAAAATAAACTTCATTAAATTCTGATACAGTTGAGTCACCTACTATATAAATCATATAACCTTCACCTCAAATAAGATTATTATATAACAAATATTTATTTAATTAAAGTTTTTAAATTTTCTTCTTCGCATTCAATATAACTTAAATTAGAATTATTCATCATTTCGCAAGTATATAAATATGAAACAGAAATATTACAATCCTTTGCAACCTTTTCTATACTTTCATTTTCTTCAAAATGTTCACCATATATTTTAGTAATATTATTATCTTTAATATATTTCTTAATATCAGTTAAAGCTTTAGCGGAAGGTTCTTCTTCATGAAGACCTAATAAAGGCTTAGTATTAATATTATAGTCTCTACCAAAATAATTAAATGCTTCATGTCCTACAATAATAGTACTATCTTTTAATTTTAAAAGTTCTTTCTCAAATCTATTATTTAATTCATTTAATTTATTATAATAATCATCATAATTCTTCTCAATAATTTCAGTATCTTCGTCAAACACATTAATTAATCCATTCTTTATATTAGTAACCATTATTAATGCTTCTTTTAAAGATACAAATGTATGTGGATCAATATTAGAATCAATTTTAATTGGTTCAATATCTTTAGATGCATATAAAATCTTATCTTTAATTTTATCGTTACTTTCTAAATTTTTTGAAAACTCTTCAAAATCTAATCCGTTTAAAATGACTAAATTAGCATTAGTCATATTAGTTACTTGTTTAGCAGTTGGTTCATATTCATGAGGTTCAACTAAGCCATTGACAAGACAAGATACATTAATATTAGTATCTTTTACTAATTCCTTTGTAAATTCGTTTACAGCATAAAATGATGTAATTACACTCTTTTCATTACCTTTGTTTGTACAGCTAGTAACAAAAAATAAAGGTAATATAAATAAACTAAATAATATTTTTTTAAATTTCATATTTCCTCCAATTGCGAATAATTTGCATTTGCAATTATATATTTTTTTATTTTCAAAGTCAACAGTATTTACAAAATATCATTTTATTGGCACTCTACTATTGACAGTGCCAATAATTTGACTATAATTAGATTGGAAGGAAAATTACTTCCGGAAAGGATGATGTTTATGATGCAACAACCAAATTACGAAAATGATGAAAATATTTTAGAGAAATTTGGAAGAAATCTTGTCGATCTAGCAAAAGCAGGAAAAATAGATCCTGTTATTGGTAGAGATGAAGAAATTAGACGTATCATTAAGATATTATCTAGAAAAACTAAAAATAATCCTGTACTAATTGGTGAACCTGGTGTAGGTAAAACTGCTGTTATCGAAGGATTAGCACGCCGTATTGTCTCAGGAGATGTACCTGATTCATTAAAAAATAAAGAAATATTTGAATTGGATATGGCTTCTCTTGTCGCAGGTGCAATGTTTAGAGGAGAATTTGAACAAAGATTAAAAGCGGTATTAAATAAAATTGCTAAATCTGATGGTCAAATTATCCTATTCATTGACGAAATACATCTTATTGTAGGAGCAGGTAAAACTGATGGTGCAATGGATGCAGGTAATATTTTAAAGCCAATGCTAGCTCGTGGAGATTTACATTGTATAGGTGCTACTACTCTTAATGAATATAAAAAATATATTGAAAAGGATCAAGCACTAGAAAGAAGATTCCAAAAGGTTTTAATTAGTGAACCTACCGTTGAAGATACTATTTCTATTCTTCGTGGAATAAAAGAATCTTTTGAAGCACATCATGGTGTTCATATTAAAGATAACGCCTTAGTTTCTGCAGCAGTATTATCGAATAGATATATTACTGAAAGATTTTTACCAGATAAGGCTATAGATTTAATCGATGAAGCTTGTGCTTCTGTTAGACTAGATTTAGATAGCATGCCTGTAGAATTAGATAATATTGAACGTAGAATCACGCAAATTAAAATTGAACAAATTTCTTTAAAAAATGAAAGTGATTCTATTTCTTTAAAAAGAATGGATGAACTAAATTCAGAACTACAAACTTTAGAAGAAAAAGATGAAAAATTAAAAGCTGAATGGAAAAAAGAAAAAAATGAGCTTGAAGAATTTAAAGCTAAAAAGAATCTATATAATGAGAAAAAACATGAACTAGAAACTGCTTATTCTTCTGGTGATTATAAGAAAGCTTCTGAATTACAATATCAAGTTATTCCAGAACTTGAAAAAGAAATCAATGAATTTGAAAACGCAAATAAAGAAAATAAAATGTTATCAGAAACTGTATCTGAAAATGATATTGCACAAATAATATCAAAATGGACAAATATTCCTGTTTCAAAGCTAGTTGAAGGTGAAAAGGAAAAAGTTCTTAATTTAAGTGAGCGTCTAAAAGAAAGAGTAATTGGTCAAGATGAAGCAATTACTGAAGTAGCTGACGCAATTATTAGACAAAGAGCTGGTATAAATGATGAAAATAGACCAATTGGTTCATTTATGTTCCTAGGACCTACTGGTGTAGGTAAAACTGAATTAGCTAAAGCACTTGCAAGTCAATTATTTGATTCAGAAAAGCATATTGTACGTATCGATATGTCTGAATATATGGAGTCTCATTCAGTCGCTCGTTTAATTGGAGCACCTCCTGGTTATGTAGGATATGATGAGGGCGGTCAATTAACTGAAGCTGTAAGACGTAATCCTTATTGTATAATTCTATTTGATGAAATTGAAAAGGCACATAGAGATGTGTTCAATGTATTGTTACAAATACTTGATGATGGTAGATTAACTGACGGTCAAGGTAAAGTAGTTAATTTTAAGAATACAATAATTATAATGACATCTAATTTAGGCTCAGATCTTCTTCTTAAAAATAACAATAAAGATGAAGTAATTAACATGGTTAAAAATAGTGGATATTTTAAACCAGAATTCTTAAATAGAATTGATGAAATAATTGTATTTAATACATTAAATAAAGATGTACAATTAAAAATTGTTAACAAGATGTTACAAGAATTAAATGTAAGATTAGCAAATCAAAATATTCATTTAACATTTAGTGATTCTTTAAAAGAATACATCTTATCTCAAGCATTTGATATAACTTATGGTGCAAGACCTATAAGACGTTTCATTCAAAAATATATTGAAACATTTATCGCAACTGAAATCGTAAAAGGTAATATACTTCCTGATAAAGATTATGTATTAGATAATATCAGAGGCGAGTATAAAATATTTGATTATGTAAATTAAAAAAGGGCGTCATTTAAAAAATGACGCTTTTTAAATTATTTAATCTTTTTAATTTTTGAAATGAAAAATCCTTCAAATTCTTTAGAAGGTTTAACTGTAATAACACCATCTATAGAACTTGGTAATAAATTAGATTTATCAATATCTAATTCAATTTTTTCAATAACAATTTTATCATTTAAAACTTTCTTTAAAATATTTTCATTCTCTTCTTTTAAAATTGAGCATGTAGAATAAATTAAAGTGTGCCCTGGCTTTAGAATTTCTAAAGCCTTTTTTAATAATGCTAATTGAGTTTTAGCTGAATTTAAAACTAATTCATATGAAAAATACTTCATATCTTTAGGATTATTTAAATTTAATGTACCACTACCTGAACAAGGTGCATCTAATAAAATAGTATCAAATCTAAAGAATTCATCTAATTTCTTTGCATCTGTAACAATAACATTAGCTTTAGCCTTTTGCATATTTAGATTATATTTTAATCTATCAGCTCTAATTTTATTAGCTTCAACAGCTAATAAATCTTTTTTATTTAAAGTCAATGATGCAATTTCGCATGTCTTTCCACCAGGTGCAGCACACATATCTAAAATTTCATTTGAAGTATCTAAATCCAAGAATAGTGGTGGAATTTGGCTTGATAATGATTGAAGATAAATCTTAGCTTCTTTAAATAAATCGGTGTTAGATAAATCCATTTTTTCTTCTAAAATATATGCATCAGAAAAAAAACTAGGATTTTTAAATTTAATATTATTTTCAATTAAAAATTTATCTACTTCTTCTTTAGTTGAAGTAAGTCTATTTAATCTAAATGATGTATTTCTTGAAGTTTTAAACCCTTCCATTATTGAAATATAATCATTAGGATATTCTTTTTTTATAAGATTTTCTAATTCTTCTTTAGTTATCATTTAGCACATCACCTAATTCTTTAACATTATCACAAATTAAATCATTTTTTAGTTTTAAAATATCTTTTAAACAATATCCATAAGACACACTAACACATTTTATATTAGCATTTTTCGAGAATTCAATATCAACTAAAGAATCTCCTACATAAATAATATCTTCTTTAGTTATATCTAATTTATTCATAATCTCTTCAAGTACGTAAGGATTAGGCTTTAGTGGTATTCCTTCTCTTTGACCTACCACTAAATTAAAGATATTTGGAAAATATTTATTTATGATTTCTTTACAGTCTTTATCAGGTTTATTAGATAGTACAGCTAATAAATAACCTTTTTTTGTTAAATCATTTAATAATTCAACAATTCCATCATAAGGTCTAGTCTTATTCATTCTTATTTCGCTATATCTTTCTTGATATTTTTTATAAACTTCATCAAAAAATGCATTTTTTAAGAACAGTCTAGTATCATATCTATGATAAATACTTCTTAATACTAAATCTTTAGCCCCATTACCAACATATGTCTTAGTTTCATCTAATGAATTTTTTCGTATATTAAAAGAAGACAACGCGAAATTAATCGCGTCGTTTATATCTTCTAATGTATATAAAAGTGTTCCATCTAAGTCAAAAATTATACATTTCATTATAGTTGAACGCTAACAACATCTTCATCTGTTAAAAGATTTTTTATTGTTACCTTTCTATTTTCAATTACACCATAAGAATGTATCATTTTTTCTTTTGGTATTGAAGTTGAACCTGGGTTTATGTAATAAACAGGTCCAACATTTTCAATATTAATTACATGACTATGTCCATATAATACAACTCCATCATTTACATTAATAGGGCTATTAGGATTATGAACATGGCCATGTGTTAAATAATAATTAATCCCATCTATCTCAACACATGCTTCACGTAAAATAGGAAATTCTAATACCATTTGATCAACTTCTGCATCACAATTTCCTTGTACGCAAATAATTTTATCTTTAATTTCGTTTAAAATAGGTATTACTTTTTTAGGATTATAATCTTTAGGAAGATCATTTCTAGGTCCATGATATAAAATATCACCAAGTAATAATAACTTATCGAAATTACCTTTTTTAAATTTTTCTACTAATAAATTAGCATAGTAGAAAGAACCATGTATATCACTTGCGAATAAAACTTTCATATTAATCTCCTTTTAATTATCTAAATAAATTCTTAATGTCATCTTTTGATAATTTATTAACAAAGTCTTCTTCTGAAATAACTTCATCAGTTAACATTTGTTTACGATTTTGAAGTTCAACAATTCTATCTTCAATTGTATCTTTGTTTATTAATTTGATAACATTAACTTGATTCTTTTGACCAATTCTATAAGTTCTGTCTGTAGCTTGGTTCATTGCAGCAACATTCCACCATGGGTCATAGTGAATAACTGTATCTGCACTTGTAAGAGTAAGACCTGTACCACCGGCCTTTAATGAAATTAGGAATACTTTAATCTCTGGATCATTATTAAAATTGTTTACTAATTCAATTCTTTCTTGGGCTGGTGTTTTACCTGTAAGAATAAAGTATTTAATACCTGCGGCTTTTAATCTTTCTTCAATAAATCCAAACATTGATGTGAATTGAGAGAAAATTAACATCTTATGTCCATCTTCAATCTTTTCATCTACAATTTCCATTAATTTATCTAACTTAGTATTACGAGTCTTAACATCCTCTAAGAATAATCTTGGTTCACAAGCTAATTCTCTTAAACGAGTTAATAAACTTAATACATGTGAAATTGCAAAATTATCTTTTGCGATTTCATTTTGTGCTTCAAGAAGATATGCATCATATAATTTTCTTTCTTCTTCAGACATAATATTGAATACAGGGTATTCAATCTTCTCTTTAAGATCAAGAACATCCGCTTTTAATCTTCTTAAGATAAATGGAGAAGCCTTCTTATTTAATTCTTGAAGTAATTGTTTATCTTGGAAGTTTTCATAATTCTTAGCGAATTCTTTCTTAGTTTTCATATAACCAGGTAATATGAAATCAAAAATTGACCATAAATCAATTAATGAGTTTTCAATTGGTGTACCTGTTAATGCAAACTTAGATTCACCTTTTAACTTCTTACAAGCTAAAGTCTTTAATGCGTCTGGGTTCTTAATAAATTGAGCTTCATCTACAATAATTGTCTTAAATGTTTTACCTTCATATTTGTCAATATCCATACGTAATGATTCATAACTTGTAATCAATACTTTTTTCTTATTATATGCATCATCGATTACATCTTTATCACGAGATAGTCCATAAATTACTTCTACAGGAATTTGTGGAGCGAATTTTTTAAATTCAATTTCCCAGTTAAAGATTAATGATGTTGGTGCGACAACAATTGAAGATTTTTCTTGATAGAATGTATCAATTAATGCGATAACCTCAAGAGTCTTACCAAGTCCCATGTCATCAGCTAAGACTCCACCTAAATTATAACTAGATAAAATCTTTAACCACTTAAATCCTTGAAGTTGATAATCTCTCAATTGATTCTTAATTGTATCATTTAATTCATATTCTAATGAATTATAATTGATCATATCATTACTAAACTTATCTAATAATTGATTTGATTCAATTAAATCTTTATAACGAGATGAAATAAAATATGCTTGATATAATGGTATTTGAATATTATCAGAAATATTATCAACACCAAGTTCTGTAACTAGCTTGTCAAATAATTCAGCTGTATCAGGATCAATTGAAATGATTGTATCATCATCTAATTTAACATAATGCTTATTCTCTTTATACGCAATTAAAATATCCTTTAACTCGTTTGCGTTATACTTCATTCCATCAAATGTTAATGTTATAATTGAACCAGTTAAATGGAAACGAAGTTTATTAGAATTCATCTTATAGAATTTTTGGTTTTCAATATTCTTATCAATATATAATGTGCCATATTCTTTAAATAAATCTAATTTAGTATTTAAAATATCGCATACAGTATCAAAATCATTGATTGAGTAATTATTCTTTTTAACAAATCCTAAATTTCTTACAAGAAGTTTATAATTTTTCTTTTTTAAATAGAATGTTTCTTCTTCAAAGTCACCATCATAATGAAGTTTTAAAGAACCACCTTCATAATTTAAATAAGTATTAATTACAATTTCATCTCTCTTTTCATTTTCAAATGTGTTAACTTGATTTTTGTATAGAGGATAGAAATTATTTAAGAAAATTTCTTTATTATTTTGATTTAATTCTAATGTCTTCTTAATAGATAAATAATTTATTAAAGATGAATACATTAAATCTTTATGTGATATAACATGAATTGTATCTGCAACAAAGACATATGAGTTAGATTTAGTTATTAAAACCTTAAAATCATAGAAATTTAATCTTAATAAATTATCTTCAAGTACTAATTTAACCTTAGGCCATTCAGTACTAAACTCAGCTTTCATCTTATAAACTGAATTATCATAATAAAGACGTATTAAGTTTTCATTATAAATGATATTTAATGTTTCAGCGGGAACAATAGTAAATAGTCCTTCAGATTTAATTGAATCTTTAATTAAATATAAGATATCAATAATTTTTTTGCTCTCATCATCAAAATACTTATATTCAATTCTATATTTATTATTGTTGATTGTGACAATTTGTTTAGTATCTAAATCTTTGATGAATTTAGGAAGATCTACTACATCAATTTCATCATCTCTACATTTAAATTTTAAAGATAAAACTAATTTATCATCTCTAAATGATAAAATAGGTAGAAGTGTATATTCAAATACATTTCTTAAAATATTTATTTCCATTAAGTCTTGCATGAACTCATCTTGCTTAGCATTATCAAAGAAAACCTCTTCGCTTTCTTTGTCTGTAAATAATGTATTAAGCTTATCACGTAGTACAAAGAATAAACAAATCTCATGTCTACAAAGTCCATTATTTAATTTACAAGAACAATCACCTTTTACATCTTTTCCATATTCAATAGTAACTCTTTCATCATTAAAAATAGCACTAGCTTTGAATGATAGAGTTGGGATTCTTACTATCTCAAATTCAAATTCTTCATAATCCTTTAATTGATAAAGTTTATACCCCTCATTTAATTCCTTTAACGAATCAGCTTTCTTTCTGATTTCAGAAATTTCAATTTTTGACATAAATTCACCATCCATATATAAAAATTCCCACTTTATCAATTATACCATACCTAAAAGGAAATTTAAACATTTAAACCTTATAAAATCTCTTTATTTTCGTAGAATTGTAAAGAATATTGAAAAAGAATGGACCTAACGTCCATTCAATTATTTCTTTAAAGTTTTATTTAAGCACCATGAATAAGATGTAATTGCTTGTTCAGCATTAAATCTTTCACCAAATGTTGAATAATTTAAGAATTCCTTAAATGTTGCATAATGATCATCTGTAAATACAATTACAGGATTCTCATCATAATTAGTTGCATTAAATCCAGTATTCCATACAACTAGTCTTCCTGTTCCTCTACTACCTGTTGAATATGTACCAGATACATCTATATCTAATTCATAATAAACAAAATTATCTTTATAGAAATATGGCACGGCTGTTGCATATCCATTTTGTTTGTCATATTGAGATACTTGACGAACCTTATTAGATGTAAAGATATTCTTTAATTGTTTTACACCTTTCTTTGTTCCATAATTTGCTGGCCATGCATGGAATAACATATAATAATTTGCTACATCAACAGGATCTGTGTAGGCATATTGATCTGGATTTGATTGACTTCTTGCCCAATCACTTGTTGCATATGTATATTCTTTATATTCTGATACTGAATATGTTCCATCATCATTAATATTTAATTTAGATGGAGCCTTTCTTACAACACCAGGTGTAGGTGTATAAGTATCATAAAAATCAGACATATTAATTCTTAAATCTGAATATGTTAACTTTGTATTATCTACTTCTGTTACATTATCATATTTAATAGTTAATTTATTAATTGTAAAATCTGATGATGTTGAACAAATCTTAAAATAACTAGCTGGAGAAATTCTTAGAGTAATTGTTGTAAATGTAGAACTTCTTTTAATGTCATATTTTTCGCTATAAGATTTGTCAAGTGAAGCTAACAAATATGCATCAGAATCAGATGAATAAGTCATTTCAATTTGTCTAATGCCCTTATAAGGATTCTTATTAGCTATGCAAGAAGGATGAGGATTGATTGAAAAAGATGGATTCTTTAACAATTTAACAAGACATCCACTTGGTGCAGTGGTTCTATAATAAGTTAAATTAGTTTTACTAGAATATCCATAATTTCCTGTTGAATAAGAATTATCACCGATTTCATCTGATTTAATTGTTTTATCCAACAAATCTATATTAGTATAATCTGTAGTTGAAGTATAAGAACTTGAACTAGAACTTGATGAACTAATATTTTCTGAAGTAGTTTTAGTTTCTGTTGTAGTACTGAATTCAGATGTAGTAGTGCTACTTTCACTACTACTTGAACTACTTTTACTTGAATTATCTACCGCAATATTTGAAGATTCACTACTAATTTGAGAAATAGTAGTTGAAAATAAATTAAGTTCCTGGCAAGAAGATAAAACTAAAGCTGTAAAAGCTAAGCTTAAAAATTTTGTAGTTTTTTTCATATTCTTCTGTCTTTCCTTTTATAAAGTATGTTTTAATTATATCACAATTATTATTACAATTTATATACATTTTCTTTATTTTGTATAAAAAAAGCATCTTTATTTCTAAAGATGCAATTTAACTATTTATTTTTTGATAAAATCGTAGGGTTAGACCAAACATATGGTGTTAAAGTTTGTTCGGCATTAAATCTAGGAGCTAATACACCATAATTCATATATTCTCTAAATGTAGCATAATGGTCATCTGTATATACAGCAACAGGGTTTTTATCATAACCTTTACCATTAAATCCTTTTCCCCAAACTACAACTCTACCATTACCTCTATTAGTGAATGAATATGTGTTATTTAAATCAATATCTAATTCATAATATGTTCCACCATTATCAGGAACAGCTGCACCATATCCATAATCACCACTATATGGAGATACTCTTCTTAAGCATGAACTTGAGAAATAATTACTACCTAAACCTGATTCATATTCTTCTTTTGTAAAGTAATTTATAGGATATGTATGGAATAACATATAGTAATTCATTACATCAATAGGATCTAATAAAGCTAAATCATCTGCATATTTATCACTATAATTAGCTTTTAAATAATCTCTTGTATGATATGTATATTCCTTTGTTTCATTTATAGTATATGTACCATCAGCATTTATTGTAATATCAGTTGGAATACTTCTTACTTCACCATCAGAAACATTATAATTAGTATATAAATCATCCATATTAATTTTATTAGCTTTATATGATAAATAATCATAATCATCAACTTGAGTCTTACCATCATATCTAATTGTCATAGATTTGATTGTTAATTCACTTTTACCAGTTGTAATTTGGTAATAGCTTGCATTATCAAATCTAACAATTGCATACTTATAATCTCTTCCGCTTGATGCAGGAACTACAGTCTTATTCTCTTCACTCATCTCACGGCTTTCAGAAGCATAAACATAGAATTCACTGTCAGATTTATATGTTAATTCAATAGCTTTAATTCCTTTAATACCACTTAGATTCATAACACTTGAACTCATTTCATATCCTGAAATGTTAGGTGAAGGTAAAAGTGTTGTAAATACTGATGATAAATATGTTTGTGCTCTATATACACCAACATTATATTTTTCATATGCAACAAATTGAGGGCTACTTCCTTTACCACAATTTGTAGAATCATTAAATACTTTAGTAAAAAGTCCGTCATTAATAGTTGATGTACTTTCATCACTCGTATGACTAGTTTCACTAGAAATAACGCTTTGATTTAAAGTAGATGTATAATCAGTTGTACAACCACTTGTAAATAAAATTAATCCCATTACCCCAAATAATAAAATTTTCTTCTTCATATTAATTACCTGCTTATTATTCTTGTAAAATTTTTAATTTCGATGGTCATTGTACCATCATCGTTATCTTTAATTTCAATATTATCCTTATTAAGGAAATAATCATTTGGAATAGTTAATTCTATTCCTGTATCAGTTTTAATCTTAGAATTTTTAGTTTTATTTGAAACTAATTCATATTCAAGTGGTTCTGTTTCATTGATACCTTTTTTCTTTAAATCATTAATAAATTCTTTTTTTACACTATCATTTTTAAACACATCATCAGCTAAAGATACTATATCTAAATATTCTTCATCCATATGACGATTAAAATGTTCTTTAGCATTTACAATAGCTTCAGTCTTGTCTAATCCATCTGCCTCTGATAATTTGACTACGGCATTTTTAACGGCTTTATAAATATCATTTGTTGATGGTTTAAATGTAGCATCAACTACATTTTCTTCTAATACTTTATGCTTAACTCCATCAATTTTTCTAAGTTTTTCAACTGAATAAAATTTTAAAGATGGTAATGATACAATCATAAATGTATTAATTTTTAGACTTGATTGAGGTAATAAATCTAATGATTTAGTTATTTGATTATTAGTTTTACCTTCATTTTGATACATTATGTGCGTGATAGCTTGTTCATTATCTAAGAAGATAAATGCTAAATTATCTTCATTATTTTCCCTATATTCTACTACTAATAAATCACTTGAAATATAAGTTTCGCTTTTTTTAAGTGCCTCAACAAATTGTTTAGATACTAATTTTGCAAATTCAGTAAAGTTAGTATCTTGACTAAATGTTTGAAGAGTTTTTCTAAGTTCTGATGTTTCTCTAAATTCTCCTTCACGCTTACTAGCATTCTTTTTAATCTTTTCAATAATCTTTGTAACATATTCATTAGTCAAATCTTTAGTAAAATCTAATTCAGAATCACTATAAATATATTGACTATTTCTTAAATCTAAAATTTCTAGTACGGCATGTGCAATAATCATAAAAATAATCTCCAAAATCAGTGTATAAATATTATAACATAAACATTTACTAAAAACACAAAAAACTGAACCAAAGAAGTATAAATTTAGATACATTAAAGATAAAAAAACTCTAAAGTAGGCAAATTCATGTCTACTTTAGAGATATAAAACAAATAAATTATATTTATAAATTTTAGAATAAATCCTTTACTTCTTTAAATAAATCTTTATTCTCTAAAATTTTATCTTTATTGCCAATTACACAAATACTATTAAAATCAATAGCTTTTTGATATAACTTAGCATTATTTTTAACATCTTCTAATGTACAATTAATTAATTCTAAACGATTCTTTTTAATATCATCATATGTTGTATTTGTTAATACTCTTACAAGAGCTCTATCACCTTTAAGGGAAACATGACATGAATCATCTAGTAAGCCTATAGCTCCAATCTTAGCTTGAGTTAATTCTTCATTAGATAAATCTAAATTATTTATCCAAGAAGGAATATTTTGATAAGCTTCAATTGTACTTACAATGTTAGGATCTCTATATGATGCAAATCCTATAGATTGGTTATCAACAACTCTTGATGAACAACCATAAGCTCCACCCTTTACACGAACAACTTGCCATAAATATGCCATAGATAAATAATTATTTAAAGTCTTTATAGAACCATTAAATTCTTCATCAACACGTCCACCTTTAGCAACGAAATTAACGTCAATTGGTGCCATAAATCCTTCATTTAATATTTCTTCTTTAAATATAAATTTATTACTACTTTCATATTTATCGAATAACATATTAATAAATTCTTGTGTATATGGTTTATCTAATTCAAATTCTTCTTTAGTAGATGTAACATCTACAATTAAAGAATCTTTTGTAAGAATTTTTTTAGGTAATGAATTTAAAATAGATAGTGCTTCTTTAGCTTTAGTATCAAAGTTTTGAATTAAATCATTTAAGAATTCTAAGAATTTAATACCACTTACATTTTCTAAATAAGCTTGTCCTTCAACTGTATATGATAATAATCTACGCAATGCATAAGCATTACCTGAGCTTACAATTGATGATTGAAGTTCTTCTCTAAATTTAGCTAAAAGTTCTTTAAAACGCTTTAAATCATCAAATTTAGAATTAAATAACATATCATTAACTAAATCATTAGTAACTTTTAAGTTTTTATCTAATGTTGAGAAATTAACTGTAAAATATCCTTGATAATTATTACCTTTAACTAATACATCAAAATTAGTAGTAATACCACCTGTATATTTTTTAGTTAATACATCCATCTCTTGATATGTATGATTTTTTGTATCAAATAACTCATATACCTTAGCTAATAATTTAATATATTGTAATTCTTTATTAGAAAAATTTTTTAATTTAAATAAATATTTCTTATAAACGATTCCATTAGTAAAGTAATTAGAAAAATATTGATTATCAGATATTTTTTCAATTCTATAATTTTGAGGATTTTCATTAATATCTTCTAGACTAAGCTTAGGCATAGAAGCTAATGCTTCTTCACTATCTTCTTCTTGTTGATATTTTCTTAAATTCTTATTTTTATTAATTAATTCATCAATTTCATCATCTGTTAATGAATTCTTAAATTCTTGAAGTTTATTAGCTAAAGCTTCTTGATCTTCTTTAAGACAAGTTAAAGATGGTGCTAATTCAACAAATGATTTATGATTTGAATTTAAGATTTCTTCTTTTATTAAAGATACAAAGTAATTTGTATCTATATCTTTACGTAATTCATCAAAATATTTTAAGCTTTTTAAATATTCAAATGGTTGATTATCATCATATAAGAATGATGTTAGAAGATTCATACCAAATATTAAACCCTTAGGCATAGTTGCAAAGTTGGCTTCTCTTGTACTAAATTCTAAGAAGTTTAAAGTTGATTCTAATTCTTTTGAATTAACTCCATATGATACTATTTTACTTAATTCTTCATTAATAATCTTTTCAAACTTTTCTTTATTTTCCTTCTTACAACCTTTACCAACAATTGATAAGAATGGTTGATAAATATCTGATTGGAAACTTGTTTCTAAAGTTTGACAAATACCTTCATTAATTAATCTTTGTTTAATTATTGAAGATTCAGAATTAAATAATACTTCTGTTAAAATTTGCATCGCAATTGTTTTCTTTACATCAAGGGCTGTACCAATTGAAACATTATATGAGAACATATATTTATCTAATAAATCATCTTCATTTGATACCGGATATTCTCTTATAACATTAATTGGTTTAGTAAATGGTTTTTGTAAAGATATTTTTGATGGAGATTCAATATAATCATATTTAGATAAATATTCTTTATCTAAATAGTCTAATCTCTCTTCCATATCACAATCACCATAAATAAAAATATAAGAATTAGCTGGTGAATAGAATGTTTTATGGAAATTTAAAAATTGTTCATAGCTTAAATCTGGAATATATTTAGGATCTCCACCAGATTCAAATCCATAACATGTATCAGGATATAGTGAATGCATTATTTCTCTATATAATACATCATCTGCATTTGAAAATGCACCCTTCATTTCATTATAAACAACACCATTAATTTTGATAGGTTCATTCTTATCTAAAATCTCATAGTGCCATCCTTCTTGTAAAAATATTTCTTCATGAGCATAAATATTAGGATGGAATACTGCATCTAGATAAATATCCATTAAATTCTTAAAATCTTTTAAATTTAAAGATGCGACTGGATACATAGTCTTATCTGGGGCTGTAAATGCGTTTAAAAATGTATTTAAGCTTGATTTTAATAATTCAACAAATGGATCTTTAACAGGATATTTGCTAGAGCCACATAAAACTGAATGCTCTAGGATATGTGTTAATCCTGTTGAATTAATTGGCGCAGTTTTAAATCCAATCATGAAGACCTTATTAGGGTCTTCACATGGAATTACAACTACTCTTGCACCTGATTTATTATGCTTATACAAATATGCTTTCTCATTAATATCAGGTAAAAATTCTTCTTTTACTTTAGTATATTTATTATTCATTTAATACAATCCTTTATTATTGATGGTTAGAAACCTTATCTTGGATCATCTTAATGAATTCTTCTACTGTTACTGTTGTTTGCTCTTGCTTACCATATTCTCTATATGTTAATGTGTCATTTGCAACTTCATTGTCTCCAATTACTAATTGATATGGAACTTTAGCAATTTGAGCTTCACGAATCTTCTTACCTAATTTTTCATCACGGTAATCTGTTTCAAATCTAATACCAGCACGGATAAACTTATTTACAAGCTTATCGCAGAATTCTTGATGATATTGTAGGTTTACTGGAATAATCTTAGTTTGAACAGGGGCTAGCCATAGAGGTAATACACCCTTAGTTTCTTCAAGTAAGAATGCAATAAATCTATCTAAAGAACCTAAAATAGCTCTATGAATAACAACTGGTCTTGTCTTGCCACCTTGTTCATCAATGTATGTTAAATCAAAGCGTTCTGGTAATTGATAATCTAATTGAATAGTAGATAATGTTACATCATGACCGATTGCTGACTTAACTTGTACATCAAGCTTTGGACCATAGAATGCCGCCTCACCTGGAGCTTCATAGAAATCAGCATTTAATTCTTTTAATACGCTTCTTAATTCATTTTCTGATTTTTCCCAAAGGTCGTCATTACCGAAATACTTTTCTTTATTGTTTATATCACGAAGTGATAATCTGAATTTATAATCCTTGAATCCAAAGTCTTTATAAACATCAAGAATTAATTGTAATACACCCTTAAATTCTTGACCAATTTGATCTGGACGGCAGAAAATATGTGAATCGTTTTGAGTGAATGCACGAGCACGCTCTAAGCCTGTTAATGCACCTGAAGCTTCAAATCTGAAGTCATTTGCAATTTCTGCAATACGAACTGGTAAATCTCTATATGAATGTAATTTAGACTTAAACATTACCATATGGTGTGGGCAGTTCATTGGACGAAGTACATAAGCTTCATCATCTAATTCCATTGCAGGGAACATATCATCCTTATAGTGAGCCCAGTGTCCTGATGTCTTATATAATTGAACATTACCAAGAGATGGAGTCATTACATGCTTATAACCTAATGCATATTCCTTATTCATAATATAATCAGCTAATGCACGACGAACAATGAATCCATTTGGTAAATACATTGGAAGTCCACGTCCTACTAATTCATCGAACATGAAAATACCCATATCTTTACCAATCTTACGGTGATCTCTTTCTTTACGATCTTCAATTAATGCTAATTCCTTTTCTAAATCTTCTTTAGTGAACCAGCAAGTACCATAAATACGAGTTAATTGCTCATTCTTAGAGTCTCCTCTCCAGTAAGCACCAGCTAAAGATAATAGCTTAAAGTGTTGAATTACACCAGTAGACATAACGTGTGGTCCACGGCATACTTCTGTATAATTACCTTGTCTATAAATACCAACTTCATCGCCTTCAACAGCATCAATTAACTCAGTCTTATATTTATCATTCTTAAATAATTCATGAGCATCCTTCTTATTCATAACCTCATGAGTAATTTTAATATTAGCTTTAGATAATTGTTGCATTCTCTTTTCAATCTTAGCTAAATCAGAAGGTTGAATTGGCTCTGGGAAGGCAATATCATAATAGAATCCTTCTTCAATTTCAGGACCAACACCAAATTGAGCACCTGGATATAAATCAAATACTGCATTTGCAAGTAAGTGAGCAGCTGAGTGATTTAATACATCAAATGCTTCCTTATCACCTTTAACAACAAATTCTAGATTGCAATCATGATTAACTTTATCAGATAAATCAACTAATTGTCCATCTACTTTAGCTACAACGCATTGTTTAGCTAAACTAGATGATAATAATTTAGCAACTTCAATATAGCTTAATCCTTCTTCAACTTCTTTTACTGAACCATCTTTTAATGTAATTTTAATCATTTTTTTCTCCTCCTAAGGACATAAAAAAACGTCCTTAATAAAAATTTAAGGACGTGTTATCGCGGTACCACCTTAGTTCTAGGTATAAACCTAGCATCTCATTATATCTTTAACGGGAACAACCGGAGCATATTTCTATGTCACTTCCATGGTAGTAATTTATAATAAGGGATTTAAGTAGCTTACACCATCCTACTCTCGCTTTAAATATTATTATAAATGTTATCCATTTCATAAGTTTGAATATATTTTACTACTATTTTTTTTTATAGTCAACACATATAACTTTTAACTTTTTTAAAGTAATTCTTTTCAAATTGTGTTATGATACATTTAGGATGTGATATAAATGAAATTCCCAGCAGGTGTTAAAAATAATTATATTAAAGTTGAAGAAAAGAAAGATTTACCAAAGAAAGTTTGGAAAGCAAATATGGCTAATAAAGGTATGACACTTGAAAACATGATTAATGAATCAAATGAATATTATCTAAATTTCGATATAGCTGTTATACACAAGAAACCTATTCCTATACAAGTTGTAAAAGTAGATTATCCTAGCCGTAATAAAGCTGTAATAAAAGAAGCTTATTATAAAACACCTTCTACTACAGATTATAATGGAGTTTATAAAGGTTTTTATATAGATTTTGATGCAAAAGAATGTTCTTCTAAAACAAGTTTTACGTTAAATGATGTGCATAAGCATCAAGCAGATCATTTATTAAATATTAAAAGGCATGGTGGTATAGGATTTTTTCTTATAAAGTTTAATAAATATGATGAATGTTTTTTACTAGAAATTGATCAATATATGACTTTTTATAATAATTCTTTAAATGGAGATAGAAAATCAATCCCATATGATTACTTTAAAAATAATTGTGTTGAGGTAAAAGAAGGCTATTTACCTAGAATTGATTATTTAAAAGGTGTAGATATTTTGATAGAAAAAAGGAATCAATGATTTGTTGATTCCTTATTTTAATTTATTTTCCTTAAGTAACACTTGATAGATTGTAGCTATCATCTTTTCTCTAATAACTGGTTTAGAAATATGATCATTCATTTTGTTAAATAAGGCTTTTGAAATATCTTCTTTTAATGCATCTGCAGTTAGAGCGATTATAGGAAGATTTGCATCAGGTCTATCTGAATGTCTAATCTCATATGTAGCTTCATAACCATCAAGATTTGGCATATGAATATCCATTAATATAAAATCATAATATCCAATTGGACTATTTTTAAATTTATGTACAGCTTCTAAACCATCTTCAGCAATTTCAACTTTAAAATTAAAATGCTCAAGGTGATTTCTGATAACAATAACGTTAATATTATTATCTTCAGCAACAAGTACTTTATATTTTGAGAAGTCTATTAAATCATAATCTTTCGCTTTAATTACTTCTTTATTTTCATTTGCTACTTGATCAAATACGAATTTAATATTAGTTGTAGTACCGACGCCTTCTTTAGAGTCTACACTAATATCACCATTTAATAATGTAATTAAACTCTTAGTTATAGAAAGGCCTAAACCTGTACCTTGTACATTTCTTATTTTACCTTCTTGAGAGAATGGTTCAAACATTTTTTTAGCAAAGTCTGAAGACATACCAATACCATTATCTTTAATTGAAAAATTCAATTCTACTTTATTGTTATTTCTTTCTTCAGCTGTAATTTTAAATACAATAGTACCGCCTTCATTAGTATATTTAATAGAATTACCTATAATATTAATCAATATTTGAGAAATCTTAGTTTCATCAGCTCTTATATATAAATTATCAAAATTAGCTACAACTTCAAAATTTTGATGTTTAGACTTTATTTGAGAATCAACTACAGTTTCAATATCTAAAATAAGATTATTAACATTAATAGTTTTATTTTCTACTACAACTCTACCTGCCTCAAGTCTAGACATAGATAATACATTTTCAATAATTGATAATAAATATTTAGAAGAAAAGTCAATCTTATCTAAAGATTCCTTAAGTGCGTCATAATCTTTATTATCAAGATTCTCTTTAGCGATTTCATTCATACCTATAATTCCATTAAGAGGTGTACGAATTTCATGACTAACTCTAGATAAGAATACAGTTTTTTCCTTACCAACTTCAATTGCGTTAGATAATTCATCAGAGAATTTCTTTTCCTCAGCAATTTTATTAGTTAAATCTGTAATTACAACTACATACCATTTTTTATCAATGAAATCAATTTGTCTTATATATAAGTCAATATCTACATCCTTACCAGTTTGTTTATTAAATATAACATAGTTATGATGAGGATAATTTTTATCAGGAAATTTTATTTCAGATAAAATATCTTCTCTTATACTTATATTATTGATTGTATAAATTGGATTTTCTGTAATTTCTTTTTTACTCATTCCAAGTAACTTAACAAGATTATCAGTGACATAAGACATTGTTAATGTTTCATCAAAAACCACAATAGATTCTTGAAGTGAATTAAAAATATCTTTAAATCTATCAATATTTCCAGTTGAACCAAAACTTGTCTTATATATTATCATAAATTGAATAAGACCTATTGTAGACATTGCAAAAAATAGAACAATTCCAACATCTAAAAGAATTCTAAGTGTATCATATGATTTATAATATCTAATAAAAACAACAGACATTACCGTATAACATACAGTAATAAAAAACTGTAATAATATATAAATTTCATTCTTCTTATCCATTAAATATCCTCCTTTCTTTTTAGGAAAAAATAGTGATTTCAAATAAGAAATCACCATTTAAATACTAATCTTTAAGCCAATCAGGAAGGTTTGATTTAATGTCATTATTATCCTTTTTAGCATCTTCCTTTTTCTCTTTAACTTTATCTTTTTTCTTTCCAAAAGAGAACCAATGACGTTTTTTATCTTCAAATAAATGATCAATATCCTCTTCTTCAGTTTGATTATAATTTGTTGTTAAATCTTCAACAGTAGGAGTTTCTTTAACTAATTTAATTTGTTCATTAGATGTCTTATTAAAAATTTCACTTGCTAGATTCTCAATACCCATTTCTTTAGCCTTTAATTCATAACCAGTGGCAATAACCGTAACAATTAATTCATCTCCAGCAATTTGGGAAATTGATGTACCATTGATAATATTTATTGATTTATCGCAGCAGTTTCTAATTTCATTAGCAGCAGCTTCAACTTCAGCTAATGCAACATCTTCACTAGCAGATACATTTACAATTGCATCTGTTGCGCCATCAATTGAAACTTCAAGTAAATTTGAATGTATAGCACGTCTTGCAGCTTCAACGGCTCTATTAGGACCACTTGCTACACCAATACCCATTAAGGCAGTACCTTTATTTTCCATTACATGACGGACATCCGCTAAGTCAACATTAATTAAACCAGGCATATTAATAATTTCTGAAATACCTTGAACACCTTGTCTTAAAACATCATCAACTTCTCTAAACGCTTTTAACATAGGAGTTGATGGGTCAACAGTTTGAAGTAAACGCTCATTTGGAATAACAATTAATGTATCAACATATTTTTTTAATTCTTCTAAGCCTTTGACAGCATTTCTACTTCTTTCAGGTCCTTCGTAATTAAATGGTTTTGTAACGATACCAACAGTTAAACAACCACTTTCTTTTGCAATACGTGCAACAACAGGCGCAGCACCTGTACCTGTTCCTCCACCCATACCACAAGTTACAAATACCATGTCAGCTCCATCAATTACGCTCTTTAAATCAGCTTCACTTTCCATAGCTGCTTGATAACCAATTTCAGGTCTAGCTCCAGCACCTAATCCTTTAGTTAATAATTTACCAATTTGAACACGTACATCAGCATGACTATATCTTAAATCTTGTGCATCAGTATTAACAGCGATAAACTCTACACCTTTAACATCATAATCAATCATTCTATCTACTGCATTACCGCCAGCACCACCAACACCAATTACTTTAATAATAGGTTTTGATGAGAATTCATTATCATTTCCAAAAACCATAGTGATACCTCCAAAAGAAGTTTTAAATACCTACTAATATTTTACAATAGTAGTCGACTTTTTTCAACAATCGTTGTTTTTAAATTGACGATTTTTTAATTATATTTTAGCAAAAAAAATATTAAAATAAATAGCTTCAAATAATTTTTATAAAATAATTATTTAAATTTAATTTTTAGACAAAATAAAAACCCTATAAGTTATCAAAAATTTCTTTAATCAAACTTATAGGGTATATTTATAATCTTACGATTATAATTTATAAATCACTAGAATGATTCATGAATAGTACGTGCAATAACGTCGTCTTGTTGTTCCTTAGTTAATTTGATAAAGTTTACAGCATAACCAGAAACACGAATTGTTAATTGTGGGTACTTTTCAGGATGAGCTTGAGCATCTAATAATGTTTCTCTGTTGAAAACATTAACGTTTAGATGGTAACCACCATCTGAAACATATCCGTCTAGCATCTTTACTAGATTATCTTCTCTTTGTGACATATTTAATATCCTCCTTATTAAGATTTAAATTAGTCTTCCTTACCTAATGCATTTGGAGTAATTGCAAATGTATTAGAAATACCATCTCTTGAATTTTCGTAATTTAACTTAGCTACTGATTCTAGAGAAGCTAATGCACCGTGAGTATCACGACCATGCATTGGGTTTGCACCTGGTGCTAATGGTTGTCCAGCCTTACGACCGTCTGGAGTATTACCAGTCTTCTTACCATAAACTACGTTTGAAGTAATTGTTAAGATTGACATTGTTGGCTCAGAATCTCTGTAAGTGTAGTGCTTACGGATGTCATTCATGAATGTGTCAACTAGCCAGCAAGCTAATTCGTCAGCTCTGTCATCGTTGTTACCATACTTAGGGAAATCTCCTTCAATCTTAAAGTCAACAACTAAACCTTCTTCATCACGAATTGGAGTTACCTTAGCATACTTAATAGCTGATAATGAGTCAGCAGCACAAGATAAACCTGCAATACCTGTAGCGAAGAATCTATGAACTTTTGAATCATGTAAAGCCATTTCTAATGCTTCATATGAATACTTGTCATGCATATAGTGGATTAAGTTTAATGTATTTACATATACATCAGCTAGCCAATCCATCATAACTTCATATTTGTGCTTAACTGTTTCGAAGTCAAGTGGTTCATTTGAAAGAATTGGTTGATATTCTGGTCCTACTTGAACAGCCTTACCAGTAACCTTATCCTTTAATAATTCATCCTTACCACCGTTGATAGCGTATAGTAAGCACTTAGCTAAGTTAGCACGAGCACCGAAGAATTGCATATCCTTACCTTCTCTCATAGAAGATACACAGCAAGCGATACAGTAGTCATCACCCATCATTGGACGCATTAATTCATCTGATTCATATTGAATTGATGAAGTAGTGATTGAAATGTGAGCACAATACTTCTTGAACTCAGCAGGTAATCTCTTTGACCATAAAACTGTTAGGTTTGGTTCTGGAGCTGGTCCTAAGTTCTCTAATGTGTGTAGAACACGGAATGAGTTCTTAGTTACTAATGATCTACCATCAGTACCCATACCTCCGATTGACTCAGTTACCCAAGTTGGGTCTCCTGAGAATAATTCATTGTATGATTGAATACGAGCGAAACGAACCATACGTAATTTCATAATGAAGTGGTCCATTAACTCTTGAGCTTCAGACTCAGTTAAGATACCTCTCTTTAAGTCTCTTTCAATATAAATGTCAAGGAATGTAGAGTTTCTACCAATTGACATAGCTGCACCATTTTGGTCCTTAACAGCACCAAGGTAACCAAAGTATAATGCTTGAATAGCTTCCTTAGCATTAGTAGCTGGTTCTGAAATGTCGCAACCATAGCTTTGAGCCATAGCCATTAAAGCCTTTAAAGCTTTAATTTGTTCAGCGATTTCTTCTCTGTCTCTAATCTTAGATTCAGTCATTTCACCAACTAATAAAGACTTGTCAAATTCCTTTTGCTTAATTAAGTAGTTTACACCATAAAGTGCTACTCTACGGTAGTCACCAACGATACGACCACGACCATAAGTGTCAGGTAAACCTGTTAAAATGTGAGCTGTACGACAAGCACGCATTTCAGGAGTATATGCATCAAATACACCGTCGTTGTGAGTCTTACGATACTTTAAGAAGAAATTCTTAATAGTTTCATCAACTACGTAACCATATTGCTCTGCAGCTTGGCATGCCATACGAATACCACCATTTGGCATAAATGCTCTCTTTAATGGTTTATCAGTTTGTAAACCAACGATCTTTTCAAGGTCCTTGTCAATATAACCTGGCTTATGAGAATTAACTTGTGAAGGATTGTCGATATCACAATCAAGAACTCCACCCTTCTCACGTTCTTGCTTCATTAAGTCAAGAACTTCGTTCCATAACTTAGTTGTAGCTTCTGTTGGTCCTGCTAAGAAACTTGCATCACCATCATAAGGTGTATAGTTTCTTTGGATAAAGTCTCTAACATTAATTTCGTTAGACCACTTACCTGGGACGAAATCTTCCCATGCTTTGTTCATAAAATAATACCTCTTTCTTCTTTTTATAAATCACGTTGACATAACGACGTGGTGTTATAAATTTATTCTTTTATAAATCTGGTGATTAACTCACCACGACATATTATAGAATATTGAACATACTTTTTCAAGTATTATAATTTATCAATATTTTTTATTTTAATAAAGTCTCTAGTTTATCGTCTAACCATACTTCAAGAATTTCTTCTGGTTGGAAGCCAACAACCCTTTCAACTACTTTTCCATCTTTAGTTATTAGGATAGTTGGAGCTTGTCTAACTTCAAAACGTTGGATTAAATCTACTGTTGTAGGGTCAGCTTCAATGTGAACTAATTTTACATCTTTTCTATGGCTAACTAGACGATCTAAAATTGGCATTAAAGTTAAGCAATTTGCACAAGATTCACCGCTTACCTCAACAACACATACACCTTTTAATATTTCATCAATATCTTTCTTATTAAATGAATTAACTGTTAACATTATTTATTACCTCTTAAAATATCTTTTGCAAGTTGAACCTGTTCCTTAGTTGGAGGTTCAACACCTTCTAATCTATAAGCAATTCCTAGCTTTTCATATTTAACTTTACCTAATGTGTGATAAGGTAATACTTCGACCTTATCAACAGTCTTTAATGTGTCAATGAAAGCTTTTAAATCTCTTAATTCTTGTTCATCAGTAGTAATACCAGGAACTAATACGTGTCTAATCCACATATGTACATTATGATCACTTAACCATTTAGCAAATGCTAAAGTGTGTTCATTAGGTACACCAGTTAATTCCTTATGTTGGTCTGAATAAATTTGCTTAATATCAAGTAAAAATAAATCAGCATATTTAATTAACTCTTCATGTTTTTTAACACTTTCTTCATCATCAGGATTAAAAATCCAACCTGAAGTATCAACAGCAGTATGAATTCCATTATCATGGAACTTTTTTAACAACTCAATTGCAAAATCCATTTGCATTAGAGGTTCTCCACCCGTAATAGTAATTCCACCATCTTCACCCCAATAATTTTTGTAGCGAAGTGCTTGGCTATAAATTTGATCAACAGTATACTCATCAGCGCCAATTTGACTCCAAGTATCAGGATTATGACAATACTTGCATCTTAATGGGCACCCTTTAAAAAATATAACGAATCTAATACCTGGTCCATCAACTGTACCAAATGATTCAAATGAATGAATTTTACCAATCATCTTAAGTACCTAGTCTTTCTTAAAATAATATAAATAATTATTCTCAAATTTTGTCTCAATTATACCCTTATTAAATAGATATGCTAAATATGAACGTATTGTAGAAGTTATCAATAAGAACTTATTATAACTAATTTTAATTTGATAATGATCAAATACTTCTTTTACAATTTGTTCACAAGTCTTTTGAACATCTAAAATATTTAAAATAACATTAATTATTTCTTCTATCTTTTGTTCATTAATCTTACATAGTGGCAAAATATTTCTTGTAACTTCACTATGGCTTGGCACAACAATCTCGCCATCTAAGCCTTCAATCTTATGTAATGAATTTAAATATCCATCAACATCATAAATCAATAAGATATGTTCTTTATAAATAGTATCTTTATTTCCGATTGCATCTGCAACAAAATAAACACCATCACTTGTTTTATAACCAACCATATCATAATGATGTCCTGGTAATCTAAAAGATTCAATACCACTAGGAAGCTTAGATAAATGCAAAATATCTTTTTGCTCATCAATATGCATTAGTGGTGTATCAAATTGATCTAATGGATAGCCACCATATAAGAAACCTATATCTAGCTTATCATCTCTTGCAAATGCTCTTTCAATCTGAGACGTAATCATTTGAGCAGATGTAAGATTCATTAAATATTTATTAGCACCTATATGGTCAGCATGACTATGAGTGTTAATAATATATTTTAAATTGAAATGATTTTCTTTAAGAATTTCAAAAATTCTAGGTCCTACTTTTGCAAATCCTGTATCTATTAATGCGCAGTCTAAACTCTCATTTAATACATATAATCCAATATTAGTACTACCATCAATATAATAAGTATTACCTTTAAGTTTATGAAGTTCCATCAAATCACCTCAAAATCCGGGATATCTCCCGAGTTATAATTATATACTAAAATGACATATATTTAAAGAAAATAACTCAAAAGAGCGTTTTCAAAGCAAAAAAAAGAAATGATATATAGTAAAAAATATCATTTCTAAGTTAAATTAATTTCTTTCAAGTACTCTCATTTTCGCACTATGAGATCTATTATTATTTTCTAATTCGTCTTGACTTGGCAAAACAGCCTGACGAGTTATTAAACTAAAATCAGCTACTTTATCTTTTGTTGCCATAGGTACTCCAAATGGAATATCTAATGTAGATTTTTCTTTAAATGTGTGTTTACAAATCTTATCTTCTAAAGATTGGAATGTAATAACTACAGCTCTTCCACCTTTATTTAGCATAGATAGTGCGTCATTTAATGAAACTTCAAAGACTTGAAGTTCATCATTAACAGCCACACGTAAAGCTTGGAACACTTGCTTAGCAGGATGTCCTTTTTGTCTTAAAACTTTTGGTGGTAAAGCGCTCTTAATTATATCTACAAGTTCAAATGTGGTATTAATAGTTTTAGTTTTACGAGCTTTTTCTATTGCAAAAGCAATTTGTTTAGAAAATTTTTCTTCACCGTATTTATAAAAGATAGTGATTAAATCATTAACTGACCATTCATTAATAATAGTTTTAGCATTTAATTCTTGGTCTCTATTCATTCTCATATCTAGTGGTGCATCAAATCTATAAGAAAAACCACGCTCAGCATCATCAAATTGGAAACTTGAAACACCTAAATCATATAAAACTCCATCAATATGAGTAACACCTAATTTATTTAATTCTGACTTTATATTCTTAAAATTAGATTTAATAATCGTATAATTACTACCAACTTTATCTAAAACTTCGCGAGCTCTTGTAATAGCGTAATCATCTTGATCAAAAGAATATAAATGACCATCTTTTAATTTAGATAAAATAAGTGATGAATGACCCCCACCACCTAAAGTCATATCAACATAAATACCATTAGGTTTAATATTTAAAGCTTCAACAGCTTCATTTTTTAATACAGTAATATGTTCTAACATGATAACCTCCATAAATAGAAAATAGATGCTCAAAAGCATCTATTTCTATAAACTATTCAGATTCTTTAGTATTCTTAATAGTTAATACTTGCTTACCCTTGTAGAAACCACAGTTTGTGCAAGCACGGTGAGCTAATGTTAATTCACCACAGTTAGGACATACGATCATACCTGGAACATTTAAAGCTAAGTGAGAACGTCTCATTCTCTTCTTCATCTTTGATGTACGACGTTGTGGAACGATTGCCATAAAAACACCTCCTACTTATTTTAAAAGATCTGCTAAGCTACTAAAAGCTGGATTGATTTTATCGTCATCATCTTCTTCAATATCATCTTCAAACTCTTCACCATCTAAATAGACAGTCATAGGTTTATTACATAATATTTCAGTTAAGATAGCTTCACGAGTATCAATTGTACCATTTTCAATAACAATCGCATCACTATTTTCTGATTGTTCAGCACTTGAAATATATTCAAATTGAGCATCAGTATCTACCACATAGGGAACTTTCTTTAAAGATATGCAGCTTTCAAGTGTTAAAGAAATATTAATATGTGCCTTAACAAGATAGATATCTCCATGTTGTTCAAGAGTTTCTTTGACATTTGCAATTCCTGAATCAAGAATATCTTCAAAGCCATTTAATTCTTCCTTGAAATCAAATGTCTCATCTACAGTTAAAGGTAATTTAGTTTTCTTTAATTGAAGTAATGTATATTTCATTAAAATCACCCTAGCATATCGATTATACTATTTTTAGACATGATAGTCAACATAAAAATAATCTCAATTTCGATTTTTATTACTTGTTATTTTTAATATTTAATTAACCAAATATAACACTATAAATTTAGTAAAAAAACATGTCTATTTTAAAAAAATAATAATTATAATATAATCTATATAAGAGGTATATCATGGTAAAGATTGGTTTAATAGCTGAATATAATCCATTACATAATGGACATAAATATCATTTCAACAAAATAAAAGAATTATATAAAGATAGTATTGTAATTACAATTTTATCTAGTGAATTTAGTCAACGAGGAAATTTATGCGTATTTAATAAATTTATTAGAACTCGTCATTCCCTACTTTTAGGTTCTGATTTAGTTTTATCTAATCCAATATATTATTCAATGAATAATGCATCTACATTTGCACATTCTAATATCTTTTTCTTAAACAAATGTAAAGTAGATATAATAGTTGCAGGATCAGAATCAGCTGATACTAAACAATTAGATGAAATTTTTAATTTAGAAAATAGTCAAGAATTTAAAAATAAATTAAATGAGAATCTATCTTTAGGCTATTCATTTAAATTAGCCTATACAAAATCTTTAGAGTTTTTTAATATAAGTATTAAATCAAATGATTTATTAAATTATTTCTATTATAAAGCTATAAAGGAAATTAATCCAAAGATTAAATTAGTATTAATAAAGAGAATTAATAATGATTACCGTGATGAAAATATAAATTCTTCTTCTATTCAAAGTGCAACATCAATTAGAAAATTAGAAAATATTTCTAAATATGTTCCTGAATATGTAAATAATGATTTTATTAAATATAATTTCAGAGATATAAATAAATTAAATGATTTAATTAAATATTCATTTATTAATCCTAACGATTTAGTTCGTGAAGATAGTGAAGGATTATCTAATAGATTTAAAAATATTTCATTTGAAAATTATTCCATCTTACTAGAAATTACAAAGACTAAGCGCTATAGTGAATCTAAATTAAATAGATATATAATATCTAACCTTTTAGATATTAAATCAACTGATATAAATTATGAAAATTATATAAGAGTATTAGGATTTAATGAAAAAGGGAAAAAATTATTAAATGAAATTAAAAAGGATGTAGTCGTTTATACAAATATTAAAGAGGGAATAAATGAAGCTTTTGATTTAGAAATAAAAGCCGATAAAATTCTTGATATAGTTTATAAAGAAAATTTATTAATAGAAGATTTAAAGGGACCAATTAAAATGTAGCAGCGCTACATTTTTTTCTTAATTTGCATTATACCTATAAAAGTGTTATAATGACTAACCGTAAAACTTAATAATATAGAAAAAAGGTGATTTTTTATGATTTTAGGAATTGAAACATATCAAGTTTTACTTCCTCTAGCACTTATATTAGCATTAGCTAAGATGTTTGGTGTTATTTCTAAAAGAATCGGTCTACCACAAGTAGTAGGTATGCTTGCAGTAGGTATTATTCTTGGACTACTTAGAAAAATCCCATTCGTTTCTGAACAGCTAATAACAAATGATGGAGTTGAAGGTATTTCATTCATTGCTGAAATTGGTGTTATTTTGATTATGTATAGTGCAGGTTTATCAACTGACGTTAAGCAAATTAAAGCTTCAGGAAAATCTGCGATTGCTATAACAAGTTTAGGTGTAATCGTACCATTATTATTTGGATTCTTAGTTGCTGGATTCTTCCAAGGTTTTAGTGGTGAAGTAGTATTTGCTGGTAAGACTGTAAGCAAAGTTTATTCAAATTTATTCTATGGTGTAATTCTTACAGCTACAAGCGTATCTGTAACAATTCAAACCTTAAAGGAACTTGGAAAATTAAATTCTAAGGTTGGTACTTGTGTAGTTTCTGCAGCAATCATCGATGATGTTATTGGTGTAGTTGTATTATCAGTTGTATTATCAATTGCAAATGGTTCTACAGCAGAAATTGGATTTGTTATCTTAAAGACAATCGGATTCTTTGTTTGTTCAATTTTAGTTGGAATATTAATGCGTTTATTATTCAAACATCTTGAGGCTAAATATCCTCATCATAGACGTTTACCTATTTATGGACTTGCATTTTGCTTCTTCTTATCTTTCATTTCTGAAAGAGCATTCGGAATTGCAGATATTACAGGTGCATATGTTGCAGGTTTAATCCTTGCAGGTAGAACATCTACTTCTTACCTTGAAAGACGTACAGATATTGCATCATACATTATCTTTACTCCTGTATTCTTTGCAAAGATTGGTATCACAACAGAATGGAAGCCAATTGATCCTCAATTCTTAGGATTTGGTATTGCATTCATACTTGCTGGTATTCTAGGTAAATTATTTGGATGTGGTCTTGGTGCAAAAGTTACAGGTCTATCATTAAAAGATTCTTATAGATCTGGTGTTGGTATGATGTGTAGAGCTGAAGTTTGTTTAATTTGTGCTCAAAAAGGTATTGATGCAGGATTAATCAATCCAAACATTCAAATATTTATCATTATATTAATTATTTTAACTTCATTCGCAGTACCTCTATTATTAAAATTATCATATAAGAATGATAAAGATGATTCAAATGATAATGGTACTAAGAGCCAAATTATTGAAGATGGTGAAACATTTGTTAAAAATGTAAATGAAGCTGAAGTTGAAATACCAAGAGTTGGTACTAACTTAGGTGATTTATAGTTTAGAAAAAGGCATACTTAAAATATGCCTTTTTTTAATGCTTGAACAAATTAAAAATTCCATAAGTTTAAACTCATGGAATTATAACTTTAAATTTCTTTATACATTTCACTTTTTTCTTGATTTAATAATAAATTATCTCTATTAGATTTAATAAAACTAAATATTTCTAATAGGATTACTATTATAAAATATAAGAAATAGAAATAAAATC
>OCTW011615446.1_pt1 | contig 71870 bp, 56 predicted proteins | sample 1539671 | NCBI WGS metagenome assembly OCTW01 (sample SAMN02144230, study PRJEB22623) | gut metagenome | biome: sheep rumen | host: Ovis aries | place: New Zealand | reverse complement strand
GGGCGCTGAACAGATCAGTCTCAAGGCGATGGAATACAATATGCTCTTATATCTCCTTAAAAACAGGGGACGCGTTGTGACCAAGGATGAGTTTTTCCGGAATGTCTGGGATGATGAATATGTCGGCGAGGGAACCCTTGCGGTACATATCCGTTTCCTAAGAGAGAAGCTGGAAAAGGATTCGAAGAATCCGGAGATCATTAAAACCGTCTGGGGCGTCGGATATATGATAGAAAAGTTATAGAAGGATAGTTGCCTTATGAAGCAATTTGCCAGGATAATAATAGTTTTTTGTGTGGTATATGTTCTCGGAATTCTTGTATTTGCCCTGATGACAGATAGTTCGGATTCGCTGAAGACAGACACGCTGAAGCTAAATGATATCGTTCAGAAGGTAAGTGAAAACAGAGACTCACTCCAGAATCTTGATAATCTTGATTTTGGAGTGGGTTTTGTTGTCCTGGACAAGGATAATAGAGTTATATATACGAGATTATCTAAGGGTGAAAGCAGCGAGAAGCTGAAGGATGACACAGCGGGAATGACTGTCGAGAAGGCTATAAAAGACAGGTATCCCTACAGGTATCTGGAAGATTCGGAAAGCAGGGTTTCCGGAGTTGTCGTGATGCTTGACAGTGCTGAAAAAAGCTACTCGGTTCTCAGAAGAAGGATTATTGTATTTCTAGGATTGGGAGGGCTTATCATTCTGGCGGCTGCCATAGGCCTCGGTCTCTATATCAGGAAAAATATAATAAGGCCGTTTAAGAAGATGGAGGACTTTGCCGGGAAGGTTGCTGAGGGCAGGCTGGATGAACCGCTTCTTATGGATGAGAATAATATGTTTGGCGTATTTACGGAGAGCTTTGATATCATGAGGGAGGAGCTGGCCGCTTCAAAGGAGAGGGAGCTGGAGCTTCAGAGAAAGGAAAAGGAGCTTGTGGCATCACTCAGTCATGATCTGAAGACCCCGATAACCGGTATCAAGCTTACGACAGAGCTTCTCAAGGCGAAGCTGGAAGCGGAGGAGCATCGAAAGAGCAATTCGGATATAAGCGACAAGCTTGATAATATTTATAAAAAGGCCGATCAGATCGATGTTCTGGTGAGTGATCTGTTTACCTCAACTCTGGATGATCTCGGAGAGTTTAAGGTGACCTGCAGGGACGAGGAATCCAAAGTGCTGAGTGAGATCATAGAGAAGAATGATGACAGGAAGTTTATTTCCGAGGAGGCTGTTCCGAGAGTGCTTATCAATATTGACAGCAAACGAATGAATCAGGTTATCGGAAATATAATAGTGAATTCGTATAAATACGCAGGAACGGCTATCGATGTTTCCTACCAACTGGTTGACAGATATCTTGAGATGAATATAAGAGATCACGGGCCGGGCGTTCCGGAAGCAGAGCTGGAGCTTATCACGAATAAGTTCTATCGTGGTAAAGGCGTAGAGAAATCAGAGAAAGAGGGCAGCGGTCTGGGGCTTTATATCTCCAGAAATCTTATGCAGAAAATGAACGGAGAGCTTATCTGCCGGAATAACGAAGCGGGCGGTCTGGTGATCACACTGATGATACCGCTGAGCTGAGGAGATTATATATTGTTTTTTATAGAAGGATCAGGGACGAAAATCCCTGATCTTTTTTGGTTAAAAATATGAAAAATCAGTCTCAAAACGGCAGAAATCCAAAGAAAACTTAAGAAAAGTAATTGACAACTAACAATGGTGAGTATATACTAACTACGCAAAGTTAGATATTGCTAATGGAAGTTATTGGTATCGAACGTATATGTGACAGGAAAAGGAGATGATATGATGCCTTTATCAATGGCGGGAATTGGTGAGTCAAATATTATCAAAAAGGTCGGCGGCAAGGAAGAAACGAGGCTTTTCCTTGAGCGTCTTGGTTTTGTTGTCGGCGCGAAGGTCAGCGTTGTTTCGGATATTAACGGAAATATGATCGTTAATATCAAGGATTCGCGTGTTGCAATCGGCAAGGAGATGGCCAACAAGATCATGGTGTGAACCGATAGATGGTGAATCTGCAGCGTAAACAGCTGATGATGGATCATGGTAAACATCATGATGTAATCGATTTGGATGATCAATGTATCATAATGTTAATCGGTTCAAATGATCAATGTATCATAATGTGGTTTTCGCGATCGAGTGGCCGCGGAACCAGAGGAAGGAGTAATAGATGAATCTGAAGGATGTTAAGGTCGGCAGCACCGTAAAGGTTGTTAAGCTTACAGGTGAAGGACCGGTCAAGAGACGTATCATGGACATGGGTATAACCAAGGGCGTAGAGATCTATGTCAGAAAGGTTGCACCGCTTGGTGATCCTATCGAGGTAAATGTCAGAGGCTATGAGCTTTCGGTCAGAAAAGCCGATGCAGCCATGATCGAAGTGGCGGAATAGTCTGATCATACCGGAATATTTAAATTGGGCGAAAGCCTTTAATTTATGCGATAGGGTTAGGCAAAACTAACACAGATAAGATTAAAGTAATGATTGTTAGAAAAATCTAATCCAAAGCAGGAACTCGTAAACAATAAAAGAAGGAGTATGAAAAAATGGGAATCAAAATAGCGCTCGCGGGAAATCCGAACAGCGGTAAAACAACCCTCTTCAATGCACTGACCGGTGCAAACCAGTATGTTGGTAACTGGCCGGGTGTTACGGTTGAGAAGAAGGAAGGTAAGCTTAAGGGAAATAAGGAAGTGGTTATCCAGGATCTTCCGGGTATTTACTCACTTTCACCATATACTGTTGAGGAGGTTGTTTCAAGAAACTACCTTATCAACAACAGACCTGATGCGATCATAAATATCGTTGATGGTACAAACCTTGAGAGAAACCTTTATCTTTCGACTCAGATCATGGAACTCGGAATCCCTGTAGTAATGGCCGTAAATATGGCTGATCTTACAGCTAAGAGCGGCGACAAGATCGATCTTGACAAGCTTTCAAAGGCTATGGGCTGTCCGGTATTTTCTATATCTGCTCTCAAGGGCACGGGCATCAAGGAAGTGACCGACAAGGCAATAGCTGTAGCAAAGAGCGGTGAGGCAAATAAGGTTGTGCACACCTTTACAGACGAGGCAGAGGAGATCATCGCGAAGGCAGCTGCAAAGCTTCCGGGAGATATTGAAGAGGCTCAGAAGAGATTCTTCGCTATCAAGCTTCTTGAGAAGGACAGTCGTATCGGCGAGGTTCTGCAGAATGCTCCTGATGTTTCGGCTGAGATTAAGGAGATGGAGGAGAAGTTTGATGATGATACAGAGAGTATAATCACGAACGAGAGATATAACTATATCACATCCATCATCGGTTCTTGCCTGAAGAAGGCTAACAAGACCAAGCTTACAAAGTCTGATAAGATCGATAAGATCGTAACGAACAGACTCCTTGCGCTTCCTATATTTGCGCTTATTATGTTCCTTGTTTACTATATCGCAATGTCAACAGTCGGTGCATGGGCTACAGACTGGACCAATGATAACCTCTTCGGTGATGGCTTCCACCTCTTCGGAATGAGTGGAAAATACGATGAAGCGGTTGAAGAATGGGCCGATGAAAATGTATTTACCGACGAAGTTAAGGCAGTGATCGATGCAGCTGCAGCTGACAAGGATATCATCGGCGCAGATGAGCTTCAGGGCGCTTTTGAAGATAAGGATTTCGAAGCCTTTGAGGAAGCTTACGGCTCTTACAGAGATGAGTTCTACAAGGGTGAAGAAGAGGACTACGCAGGCGTAACTGTTTACGATATCGATGCTGCTCTCGGAACTGCTGATGAAGACGGTAACGGCGGAGCCCTTGATGAGGAGGGCGAATTCACAGCTCCTGATCCTGCTGATTACGGAACATGGATCCCAAGTATCCCTGTTCTTGTTGAGAAGCTTCTCGATGCACTTAATGTAAAGTCAGAGTTTGTCAGGGGACTTATCCTTGACGGTATTGTAGCCGGTGTCGGCGCGGTACTCGGTTTCGTACCTCAGATGCTCGTACTCTTCATACTTCTTGCAATCCTCGAGGAATGCGGATATATGGCGAGAGTTGCATTTATCATGGACCGTATTTTCAGAAGATTCGGTCTCTCAGGAAAGTCATTTATTCCTATCCTTATCGGTACAGGCTGTGGCGTTCCGGGCGTTATGGCTTCAAGAACGATTGAAAATGAGCGTGACCGTCGTATGACGATCATGACAACATGCTTCATACCTTGTGGTGCGAAGCTTCCTATCATAGCACTTATCACAGCTGCTCTCTTCGACGGAGCATGGTGGGTAGCTCCTTCTTGCTATTTCATGGGAATGGCTGTTATAATACTTTCAGGTATCATACTTAAGAAGACTAAGATTTTCGCAGGCGAACCTGCTCCTTTCGTTATGGAGCTTCCTGCATACCATATGCCAACCTTCGGTTCGGTAATGAGAAGCATGTGGGAGCGTGGCTGGTCATTCATCAAGAAGGCCGGAACCATCATCCTTCTTTCTTCTATCGTTATCTGGCTGGGTTCAGTCTTCGGTAATGATGGCAGCGGCTTCGGCTTCAATCCGGATCTTGAGCTTGAGGACAGTGTTCTCGGTTCGATCGGAAATGCTATCAGCTGGATATTTGCTCCTCTTGGATTTGATAATATCAAGGCTACTATTGCAACTATCATGGGACTTGTTGCCAAGGAAGAGGTTGTCGGCGTATTCGGAGTGCTCGACTTCGAAGGAATGTCATCTGCTCTGGCAGGTTACTCATTCCTCGCATTTAACCTTCTTTGCACACCTTGCTTCGCAGCACTCGGTGCAATTAAGAGAGAGATGAACAGCCGCAAGTGGTTCTGGATAACAGTTGCATATCAGCTTCTTACAGGCTACGTTGTAGCGCTGATGATCTATCAGATCGGAAGGATATTTACAGCAGGCGCCTTTGGTGTTGCAACAGTCTTCGCGATTCTCTGTGTGATAGGCGTGTTGTATCTCCTGTTCAGACCATATAAGGAGAGCCAGACTCTGGATATTAAGATCAAGACAGCGAAGAAATAATATAATTATCATCGGGATGTCGGTGGCGGCGAAAATAGCCGACCGGGCATCCAGTGAAATGTATATTGAGTTAATATTAATTGTTGTTATTTCAATGATTATCTGAGGATTAGTGATCCGTTACATAATATGTGAGATACGGATGCATGATGAAAGGAGGCCGGAAAATGAGCAGTATATTTGGAACGATCATAGCTCTTGGAATGGTGGCGTTTGCGTGTTTTCTGGCCATACGAAGCATGATCAGAGATAAAAAAGCAGGAAAATCGCTTTCCTGCGGGTGTGACTGCAAGCATTGCAGCGGGGCGTGTCATATGTGCAGTCCTGAGGAACAGGCCAGAATGCAGGAACACTTTTTATCGATAACAAAGAAAAATCAACAGATATAAGAGTTTAGATAGAGTGAGGGAGGATGACTTCCTCACTTTTTCTATATGGTGTATTCGGCGACGTGATAGAGGTTGTTCAGCTCATACATTCTGCTTGATTTTCGATACTTCAAATTATGAAAAAACGTGACATAATGGTGTATTTTGGTGTAAAATAGAAGCGTATGTGGTGATTTACGATCATGGCAACGGAAGAATGAAATTTAAAGATAATAATTACGATAGAACAGGAGAGATATAATATGTCAAATGGTATAACATTCGAGAATCTTGAGGGATTCTCACAGGATTTTAACAGTGACCGCGCCAATCTGATTGCGGCAAATGCAGCTCAGAAGGGCGGCGTGCTTGAGGCGTCAACCGATTACAGAGGAGTTAGGAGCATTCCGAACAGCTTTTCTGTCAATCTTAAGACAGGAAAGATCACGGATCAGAAGAGTAGCGGAAGATGCTGGATATTTTCTGCACTCAATACCTTCAGATATGAGATCATGAAGAAGTATAATCTCGAGAACTTCGAGCTTTCGCAGAATTATATCTTCTTCTATGACAAGCTTGAGAAGGCTAATTATTTCCTTGAGAGTGTGCTGAAGACGCTTGATGAGCCGGTTGACGGAAGACTCTACAGCTTCCTCAACGCAGGTCCCCTTTCAGATGGTGGTCAATGGGATATGTTCGCAAGTCTCGTTGAGAAATACGGTGTAGTGCCGAAGGAAGCCTTTCCTGATGCAGCATGCTCGACAATGTCAAGATGGTTCGATGAGTTTCTGACATCAAAGCTTCGCGAATATGCGATAACACTCAGAAATAAAGCAATCTCCGGTGAGTCGGACGAGGCTCTGAACAAGGAGAAGACTGCGATGCTGGGTGAGTTTTACAGGATGCTTTCAATTTCACTTGGCGAGCCACCGAAGAGTTTTGATATAACCATCACCGATAAGGATGACAAGGTGATTCAGGAGAACGGTATCACTCCGAAGGAGTTCTATGATAAATATGTCGGAATCAATCTGTCGGATCTGATCAGTATCGTTAACGCACCTGCTGAGAATAAGCCGATGAACAGGATGTATACAGTCAAGTTCCTCGGAAATGTGGTTGAAGGCACACCGGTTCATTACCTCAACCTTCCGATTGACAAGATGAAGGAGGCTGTAATCGCGCAGCTTAAGGACGGTCATCCGGTTTGGTTCGGTTCGGATTGTCTGAAGTTTTCCGGAAGGAAGGATGGTGTATTTGACAGGGATTCTGTAAAGATAGAGGAATTCTTCAATATTGAGTACAAGTTTACCAAGGGCGACAGGCTGATGTATGGCGACAGTGCCATGAATCATGCGATGGTGCTCCTGGGGGTAAATATAAATAACGATGGCAAGCCTGACCGCTGGAGAATCGAGAACAGTTGGGGCAAGGACGCAGGTCTTGATGGATACTACGTAGCATCAGATAGCTGGTTTGATGAGTTCGTATATCAGGTTGTTGTAGATAAGAAATATCTGGACGAAGAGACGCTCAAGCTGCTTGATCAGCCGCTGATCGAGCTCGAGCCATGGGATCCGCTCGGAAGTTTGGCGGACTAAAGGCTGCTTTGTACAGGGTTTGTGGGAAGACCGATGCATTGATGCTGTCGCATGGCTGTGGAGATTGGCATTGGGTAATGTGGGTGTTTGGAAATACTTGCTTTTATTAGAATGTTAAGAATAAGGGTGTTTGGGAATTTGGAGGAAGGTAAAATATGGTTTGTCTGAATTGTGGATGTCAGAATGAAGAGGGAGCCGTGGTTTGCGCTGTATGCGGAGCAAGCCTTAGCAGTGCTGGAAATATGGGAGTTTATCCGGAAGCAGGGTCTGTGAATGGTGTGTATCAGGCAGGTGCAGGTAATACTGCAGTAAACACAACTGCCAAGGAGCAGCCGCTTGCTGAAATGCCTGAGAACAGACACGATGTATTTATCAGTTATTCTACTAAAAATAAAAATGTTGCTGATGCGATAGTTGCTAATTTTGAGCAGAATGGTATCAGGTGCTGGTATGCGCCGAGAGATATCATGCCGGGGCAGGAGTGGGTTTCAGCCATCAAGGAAGGGCTGAAGGCCGCTACTGTTTTCGTGCTTATTTATACGGATGAATCAAATCAGTCAAGGCAGGTTATGAATGAGGTTGCGCTTGCTTTCAACGGCGGCAAAACCATAGTACCTTTCAGACTTACCGAATCTCAGATGAATGATGAGCTGGAGTATTATCTCACAAGAGTTCATTGGATGGATGCACTAAGCAGCGATCTCAGCAGTAATATTGATGATCTGCGCAGGCACGTTGCAACGATACTGCATAAACCGGATTCATCAGGGGCAAAATCAGCAGGAGCGCAGGCTACCGGAAACGTGACAGCAGGCAGTTCTGCCAAAACCGGATCATCAGGCTCCGGAAAAAAGTCTTCCGGTGATTCAGGCAAGAAGAAATGGCTTATTCCTGCTATCGTTGCAGCTGTAGCTGTTGCGGCAGTAGTTGGTGTTATTATTGCGCTTTCAGGAAAGAAGGATAAGAAGCCAGATAAGGGCGGAAGTGATGTTGTGGTTTCTACGGAGGATGGAAGTACAGCAGAAAACGTCACCGGGAATACGGAAGCCAGTACAACTGTTGATGTATTCTCTGAAGAAGCTATTGATAAGCTGATGAGCGATGGGATGGATGCTCTTTTTAGTGGCTACTTTGGTACGGAGGAGCGTGAAACGGCTGCAGTGTATTTTACACAGGCAGCAGAGGCCGGAAGGGCAGATGCACATTACTATTTAGGTTTTATAAAGGGTCAGGAATTTGATTATAATGGTAAGGTTGATGAATATAACAAAGGTATAGAGGCAGGCAGTGATCTTTGCAGAGTCGGTCTTGCAATCATGTATTATGAGGGAGAAACTGACAACTATGATCTGGATGAGGCTAAGAGATTGAATGATGAAGCAAAAAAGAATGGTGCTATTGAGGCTGAGTATTATGAAGGAATTATTTGCCAGTATGGTCTTTATGGTAATTCGATAAATGGAGGAGAAGCGGTTGATCATTATCTGAAAGCGGCAGAGAGTAAGTGTTCATGTATTTCATTGAAGGCTTATGATAATTTGGGAAAGATTTATAGATATGGATGTAACGATATTAAGCCGGACTATAATAAGGCTATTGAGTATTACCAGATAGGGGCGGACGCATTTCAGTGGAATAAGGGATACTTTCTTGCTAGTATTGGAATAATATATAATCTCCAAAATGATACAGAGGCAAATAAATATTTTGCTAAGGCTATTGAATTTTTTGAGAGTTCATCCAAAGCTGGTTATTTGAGCTCATATGGTAACCTTGGTTTATCATATCAGAATGGTTATGGTGTTGAAAAGAATGGTGCTCAGGCTATAGCTAATTACACCATTGCTGCAAATGCTGGATATCGTAATTCTATGCGAGCACTTGGAAGAATCTATAGATATGGTTATTCCGGAGTAGCAAAGAGTGTAGATGATGCGTATTATTGGTATAAAATGGCTGCTGATAACGGGGATAAGGAGGCCATGGATATCCTTGGTGATATGTATTTATACGGTGAATATGGTGCGCGATCTGACAATGGGCCGGATTATAGGGAGGCGCAAAACTGGTATGAGAAGGCTATAGATAAGGGAAGCGCTGATGCTATGTGTTCCCTGGGAAGAATGTATTACAGTGGAACAGGTGTAAATCAGGATTATAATTATGCTTTGGATCTGTTTAGACAAGCGGAAGCCAAAGGTTCTGCAAAAGGAGCATTTTATCTTGGGTTAATGAGTGATAATGGATTTGGGGTTGAACAGGATGTGCAATTAGCGTTCAAATACTATGTTAAATCTGCTGAAATGGGTTATGCAAGAGGTATGTATTTTGCAGCTGAGGATTATCGTGAAGGATATGGAGTTGAACAGGATTATGCTCTTGCAAGAGAATGGGCGATGAAAGCTGCTGAAAACGATGAAGTGGATGCAATGAAAATGCTGGCAGAAATGGATAAAGCGGGTGAAGGTCTTGAGGGTAATGCCCCTGATCTTGCAAGTGCTGCAGAATGGTATAAAAGAGCGGCTGAAACAGGTGATTTAGATGCTTTAGATGAATATGTTAAAGTTATGGAGGAATTAGATGAGACAAAGGAAACTCTCATTTCAAGTCTTGATGAAATGGCTGAAAACGGATCAGCTAGGGCAAGTCTCAAACTTGCAATAATATATTTCGATAATAAGGAATATGATAAGGCAATGGACTGTTTTAATACGGCTATTGATGGTGGAGATAATAATGCCATGGCTTATCTGGGATTGGCTTATTGTTTTGGATTTGAAAATAAACCGGACCATGAAAAAGGATTTGAATGGTTTGATAAAGCTGTTGCTACAGGCGACGAAGCTGCGATAAAAATAGTCAAGAACAGCGTATCTTATCTTGTTAATCATGAAATGATCAGCAAGGAAGATGCCGCAAGATGGCTGGATGATGAGACTACTGAAGGCACGACCGGAGAGTCTTCTGAGGAAGCGACTGAGGGATCAACGGAAGCTTCGACAGAGTCGTAGAGATACGGCAAATAAATACAGTTTTTGCAGTATATTATGCCATAGCGATATCTGGATATATCATAGGTCATTATGATAAAAAGTCAGGGTACAGAATAAACAATTATAGATTATATACAGGTTGAGAAAAGAATACAGAAACAGGAGGAAAGAAGAATGGCGGGTATCAATGACAAGTTGAAGAAAGTCATGGACGATGATGAGAAGTTTGAAGGAGTTGATGATGATCTTCTTCAGGAGCTTGAAGATGAATTTGCTGAGAGGAAGGTTGTGAAAACTGCTGCAAAGCCGCTTCCGTCTTATGGTGCAGGACCGATCTTCGGAGCCGTTGCACTCGGACTCACGGTGCTGGGCGTGATTTTTGGACACGTCGGACCGCTTAAAAACGGTATTTCCTCAACATTCCGTATTCCGTATATAGCTATTGGAGCGATTCTTATAGTTATCGCACTTATCATGTGGAAAAAAGCTCTGATTGACGACAGGATTGATGATTATATCAGAAGCGGAAAGCTGAATACGTCGGGCATATATTCGCTGACACGAAATCCGATCTACTGTGCGATACTTTTCATATGCTCAGGTGCACTTTTCATTTCAGGAAATGTATATATGTACGTCCTTCCGATCATCTTCTGGATATTCCTGACAATTCTTCTTCAGAAGACCGAGGAGCCGCTCCTGCTTGCACGTTTCGGGGATGAATATAAGAAATATATGAGAGATACCTATAGGATCATGCCGCTGAGGAAGAGATAGTGCCATAGGATCGTAGTATATATACTGAATTAATGAGAAATGCTTGGGCATTCTACAGTAGCAATATGTTTAAAAAAGTAATTAAAAATATAGATATAACTTCACCTTTGACGGAAGAACAGAAAAATATGCTTGAGATGTCTGAAGCAATGCCTGTCGTATTTGATGAAGATTCGCCGGAAATTACTGATGAAGAACTGTTGGAGTTCAAGAGGGTTTCAGATGCGAGGAGAGAAGAAAGACGGAAAAAGACCGTTACGATCAGATTATCACCGGCAGCTCTCGCAAAAGCCAAGTCACTTGGAAAGGGATATACTTCTGTTTTGAGCAGAATCCTTGAAAACGCGTTGAATGACAATGAAATGATAAAAAAATGCTTATAATGCTTATAATCTGAAAAAAGGTTGATAACAGGAAGATTGTTAATATGAGTGTAACCGCAGGGAGTTATAATTCCTGCGGTGATTTTATTTAAATAGAGCTTTAAGATATTGACAACAACAGACCTCTTGTTTAAAATAAACAAAAGAAACAAATATAAACAAAAAAAACAAAAGTAAACAAAATAAACAAATATAAACAAAATAAACAAGAGGTGATTGAGCATGAAGGATAGTATTTTTGCACCCTCATTTGGGAATCGCCCACGAATAATGGTTGGCAGGGATGAGGAATTATCATATTTTAAGGCGGCTTTGAACTCGCCTGCCGGAAGCAGGGACAGAGCTGCACTGATACTGGGACAAAGAGGCTATGGAAAAACTGTTATGCTTCTGGAAATGGCTGAAATAGCCAGAAGGAATGGTTTTGTAGTTGCTTCGCCAACTATAGTATCGACTGATCTTCAGCGAAGGATAATCGAAAAGCTGTATGACGACGGCTCAAAATATTTACGCCAGGACAAGAGGGAGCTATCAGGGGGAAATGTATCTGTTATCGGATTTGGACTGGGGTTCCAGACTGATAAGTCCGGTGGTATGGAAAAGAGTTATGAATACAGATTGATTGAAGTGTGCCGAAGACTTACTGAGAAGGGAAAAGGTGTATTGATTCTTGTAGATGAGGTACAGGCAAACAGTGAGGCACTTAAGAGCCTCATTGCGGTATACCAGGAAATGGTTGGTGAAGGGCTGAATGTTGCAATAGTTATGGCAGGCCTTCCGGGAGCGGTTTCGACGACACTTAATGAACATGTGCTCACATTCCTTAACAGGGCAAGAAAGATAGATCTTGGACCACTGAATGAAAGAGTGATCTCTGACTATTACAGAAAAGTATTTAAAGAACTTGGAATATCGCTTGATGTATCAAAATATGATGAGCTGGCAGGTTTTACTGAGGGCTCACCATATCTTATGCAGCTGGCAGGGCATTATATAACTATATATTCAGATGATTCGGGTCAAATTGATAAGAATATGTATGAAAAAGCCTTAAATGATGCTAAAACAGATTTTATTACGGATATCTGCGAGACAACGCTTAATACATTGTCCGACAGGGATATTGAATTTCTAAAATCTATGACGCAGGATATAGAGACCAGCAGGGTATCGGATATAGCCGAGAGGATGGAAGTGAGCGCGGCATACGCCCAGCGATACAAAAAAAGGTTGATCGATTCTGGGGTTATAAAACAGATAAAAAGAGGAGAGGTTTGCTTCTGTATAGCGTATCTTAAGGACTATCTGCAAGATAAAGATAATTAGGAACCATAATTTTACAGTAAACAAAAATAAACAAATATAAACAAAATAAACAAATATAAACAAAATAAAAAAGTCCCGTCGGAGATGTCCGACGGGATTCTTGCTTTTTGATGATTAATCATATTTCTTTGTGCTGCTCTTAAGGATTACGTCGTGGCTGCCGCCTTCAACGATTGAAGTAGCGGAAACGACTGTAAGCTTAGCCTTCTGCTGGAGCTCTTCGATTGAGAGGGCACCACAGTTGCACATGGTTGATTTAACCTTGTAAAGTGTGCTCTGAACGCCTTCTGCAAGAGGACCTGCGTAAGGAACGTAGCTGTCAACACCTTCCTCGAATGAAAGCTTTGTAGCTCCGCCGAGGTCATATCTCTGCCAGTTACGAGCACGGTTAGAACCCTCGCCCCAGTACTCTTTAACGTAGTTGCCGTTGATGAAGAGCTTGTTTGTCGGGCTTTCGTCGAATCTTGCGAAATATCTTCCAAGCATTACGAAATCAGCGCCCATTGCAAGTGCAAGAGTAATATGATAATCGTAAACGATACCACCGTCTGAGCAGATTGGAACGTATATGCCGGTCTCTTTATAATATTCATCACGTGCCTTGGCAACATCCTTAACAGCTGTAGCCTGTCCACGTCCGATACCCTTAGTCTCACGTGTAATACAGATAGAACCGCCGCCGATACCGATCTTAACGAAGTCAGCACCTGCTTCTGCAAGGAATCTGAAGCCTTCGCCGTCAACTACATTTCCGGCACCAACCTTAACTGAATCGCCGTAATTCTCTCTGATCCACTTAATTGTTCTTGACTGCCACTCGCTGTAGCCTTCTGAAGAATCGATACAAAGAACATCAACGCCTGCTTCGACAAGTGCAGGAACTCTCTCAGCATAATCTCTTGTATTTATTCCGGCACCAACTACATAGCTCTTATGAGCATCGAGGAGCTCGTTAACGTTTTCCTTGTGGCTGTCATAATCCTTACGGAATACCATGTATGAGAGGTGGCCTTCCTTGTCAACAAGTGGAAGTGTATTGATCTTGTTATCCCAGATTATATCGTTGCAGTCATGAAGAGATGTTTCATCACTTGCAACTATAAGTTTATCAATAGGAGTCATGAACTCGGTAACCTTGAGACTCTTCTCCATTCTTGAGAGACGATAATCTCTTGAAGCAACGATACCGAGGAGCTTGCCGTGTGAGCTTCCATCATCTGTGATGGCAACGGTTGAGTGACCTGTTCTCTCCTTGAGATCAAGAACATCACCGAGTGTTGCCTCAGGTGAAAGGTTTGAATCACTTGTAACAAAACCCTTCTTATATGCCTTAACACGGCGGATCATATTGGCTTCTTCTTCGATTGTCTGTGAACCATATACAAATGAGATTCCGCCCTGCTTTGCGAGAGCAACAGCGAGCTTGTCGCCTGAAACTGACTGCATGATCGCAGAAACCATAGGAATATTTAACGAAAATGGGCATTCCTCTTCGCCCTTACGATATTTTACAAGCGGTGTCTTTAAGCTGACTGATGTCGGTACACATTCAGATGATGAGTAACCAGGAACAAGAAGGTATTCACCAAATGTGCGAGATGGTTCTTCGTAGTAGTAAGCCATTTCTTTTCTCCTTTTCTTTTATTATATTGTGGGGTTATATAATCAAATATCCCACATCCAGAGCGCCTCTGTTCTGTGGGAAAATTTGGAATTAAGTTATATTAACAAAAATTTATCTGTATTTCAAGGACAAAATATATAAAATTTTTGACCTTGTTTTTTGTTGGATTTTTTTGAGTGTATTATGAGCCTTGTATATAATAATTTAAACTCCCTTATGGGTAACAATTTGTCAGAATTGAAACCTATAAGGGAGTATATTGTGTCGCAACTATGCTATAAAGCTATTTGATAAGGATATTAACGATGCCATATTGTTAAGGTTGAATCATCGTAACCTGCTGGAACATTTGAAACCGCATGTTCAAATACACCTGCTTGTCCCCACTTTGATTTAACTAGGAGTGTTCCCAATGGTGCACCACTTGATGGATTATCTATGAAAAAAGCGGTATGAGTCTTGTTTGCATAATATACCCTATCATTAACACTTATTCCACTTGTATTAATTGATGATGATGGCGTTCCGGTAAATTTTTTCGTATAACTGCCATCTGTCGTATATGCTGTTGGATCAGGCATCCAATATGGATTGTTAGAGGAAATAGAATACCACGCATAAGAGTGACAATTATACTTACATGAACCGGTACGGACTTTTGTGACGCCATAGGTAGATACAACGGAATTGTCCAATGAAGTATGATAATTTGTTGTATGAGTTTCAGATGGGGTAGTTACATAAACTGAGGTATGGTTTGGTGTCATTACAGTGGCTCTCGTACCTGATGAGGGGCGCAAATTATCTTCATCATAATATTCAATAATATCATTTAATGCATTCGCAACAAAATCTGTTTGACCATCGAGCCTTGGTGTAATCTTATAAGATTCTATTATTTCTTCACTATATGTTTTGAGTGACTCTATTCCGGAGAGCCTCTCCATTAATTCGCAGTAAGCACTACAATTCTTTTTGAAGTTGGTCAGACCTTCCTCAAAACTGTTATAAAGATAAATATCAACTAGATAAGGATAATCTGCAATAGCATAAACAAGTTGACGATCAGTCATTCTATTGAGAGTTTCCTGATCAATTATCAGCATGGCAACCTTCTCTTTTACAGAGTAATTAAACCAATCGTCTGACATTATTGTTATCGGATATTCATAGAAGCCATCGATATATTTGTTATCCTTAGCATCTGCATCCTTATCTTTGGCGGATGCGTTGATTTCATGCATTGAAACCAATATGACCATTAGAAAGCATAAAATTAGTGAAAGATATTTTTTGTTTTTCATGACGAGTTCCTCCTTTTATACATGATCTGTGTTTGTTCATAGGTTGTGCCTAATAACAACCATAATTCTTGTTCACTCAAAGGTTTTGTGATCTGAAAGGTAAAAAGAGTTATTTAAAAGAATTCATCCAGTCTGACATATATGTTTCTGCTTCATTTTCTCCTGCTTTGGTGAATCTTAGCTGCAATTCATAAACAGCGGAATCCTCCTGCCAGAATACAACCTTGCTTGTCCAATCAGGATTTGATGACTTATAAGCTGCAACTAAAAATTCCCTGCCATTCTCTATATAGTTTGAAGTAGTTACATTATTATCTTCTTGATCGTTTATTATATAGTCGATTTTGATAGCGCCATCGTATTTATCGGTAAATAGATGTATGACATTACAGAAGCTTGCCGAAGAGGAAGGGTGATAATCAACTGTCAGTATTACCTCTGTGATCTCACCGAAGGAATTACCCCAAATATACATGGTGACAGTGTTATACCTGATATTGATCTTCGGATAAAATACAGGATAACCCAGGTATTCCAATGAAGATTCAATGGTTGAAAAGTATTTAATTATCAGATCAGGTGATGACGAGCTTAGCGGATCATAGGATGAAAACTGCTCGTTCAAGGTATCCCTTGATTCTTTAACCATTGCAGCAGAGAAAGAATCCGCCGGAATCCGGATATCGGGGTCATTTACAGAAAATGAGAGTGTTCTTTCGTTCATCAAACTATCGTTATCCTTTACGCTGATAGAAACATCATGGTGAATTGCAGCATAAAGAGTAATACCGGTGATTGAGCATAGAAGGAATACGGAAAGGATAACTAAAACCCGGCGCCTATTCCGCTTAACGAACGTTTTCTTTTCGTGTAACGTATAAATATTATCAAGAATACGATTTTCATCTTCCGTACTCAGCTTTATTGAATCGAGAGATTCATGAATCTTATTGTTCATAAAAACTATCACCTAGCCTCTTTTTAAGTATTTTTCTGGCATCACATAGATAAAATCTGATTGTTGATTCCGGTCTTTTTAGAATTCTAGCTATATCAACGGACGAGTAGCCTTCATAATAATAGAGAATGACAACCGTTTTATACTTGTCTGGCAGATTCATAACAGCTTGCAATGTTTCGTCAATAGGCGGATCTAAAGAGTAAATGCTGTTAATATGTTCATCAATGTCTTCTCTTTTTTTAAACCAATGCTTCAAGTTATTTTTACAAATATTTGAGGCTGTTCTGATCAACCAGGCTTTTTCATGTTCAGAAGATTCAAAGCTCTTTCCGGAAGAAATAAGCTTTAAGAATGTTTCCTGAACTGCATCTTCTGCTTCATGGCGGTTCTTCATAAAAGTGAAACATATTTTATAGATAACCTGAACGTTCCTTTTATAGATACTTTCAATTTCCTCGTCCGTACGTAACAAGGATTTTGACATGATTAAAATACCCCCTTTCATTATATATACAAATAAAGGGTGGAAAACGTTGAATAAAAAATAAAAATTTGTGTCTGGTCGGGAATTATACCAGAACAGACACAAATTTTAGGTTAATTGTGCGAACAATATTTCTCAGGTTACAGTTACGAGTTAAGTGTATAATACTCCTCCAGCCTTGGTCTGGCGGCAACGTAGTAACGCTCAAGCCTCTTATCAAAATGCTTGCCCATGCCTTCCATAATGATCTTGTCGGCTTCCTCGAAGCTCATGCTTTCCTTATAAACACGCTTGCTTACAAGGGCATCGTAAACATCGGCGATAGCCATGATACGGGCCTCGAGAGGGATATCTTCACCGATCAGCCCTTCAGGGTAGCCTGATCCGTCCCACCTCTCATGATGATAGTGGGCAACGTTTTCTGCAAGAATGTGGAAATCGTAGTCGTCTGTATTTTTAAGGATTTCGTGAACTATCCGGCCGCCTTCTGCTGCGTGTTTCTTCATCTGCTCGAATTCTTCCGGCGTAAAACGTCCGGGCTTTCTGAGTATTGCATCATCAACGGCAATCTTACCCAGGTCATGCATCGGCGCAGCCTTGATGAGGTTGTGACAGAAGGTTTCGGAAAGGTGAAATACATTGTCCTTCTGTATTTCTTCTATAAGTATCTTGATCACATCGCTGGTTCGTTTGATATGACCGCCGGTTGAGTTGTCGCGGCTTTCAACCATGGTCGCCATGCTTAGAATGAGATTGTCATGCATTTCAACGAGACGCCTGGTCTTAAGGTCAACCTCTTTCTCGAGGCTGTCATTGAAGCTGTTGATAAGCTTGATATAATTCTGTTCCTTGGTGTCGTTTCTTATAAGAAGCTGATAGCCTCTGCATTTTTTTGCATTGTAAAGCCTGGTGATCGTGACTCTGTAGATCTCGTTGCCCCAGGTTTTGGTGAAGCTGTCATCGTCGCCATCTTCTATGAAAGCCTTAATCTTCGATACGATCTCCTTGTTGACCCTTTCATTTCTCTCGGCAGGTGTGTCTATCTTGATCTTCATAAGCTCTGGAAAAACGATCAGCGCAATGTCGCTTCCGCCAAGGAAATTGAGCTTTTCATCAAAGGCTGCGAAGCCGATATCGCCGCTCATTTCGATGGAATCGATACCGGCGTCAGTTACATTATAGAGGCTGATCCTTCTGATGATGATAAGGAAGATTATCTGCGCAATGACGTAGCTTAGCGGGATCGGATCAAAGTTAAAGGTGATCTTCTTGCCTGCAAAGTAGGAGATGAAGCTTATCGCCTCGGAAAGCATAAGTAGACTGATGATCTTGTTGGATGCATCGTTCTTCTTCAGCATAGAGTATATCATCGTGGCAAGCGGGATCAGGAAATATATGATTATCATAGCGATAAATACTGCATGCATCGGCCCGTAGGTTTTGTCGACAATCGTGGAATATCCGTCTTTTTCAACAAGCCTTCCACTTTTATAGAAGAGTTTGGTCTGACCGATTGTTACAACCGAAGCATAGACTATAGTAGAAATAAGTATAAATGATACGATCATCCACCTCTTCAGACGAACATTGCAGAGGTCGAGTATCGCAAACATAATAAATATAGACAGATAACAGCTGGTATATACAAGTTTAACGGCCACGTAGGCTTCCCTAATATTTTCTGAGGTTGCAACAAGAAGATATCCGAGGTTGCAGAGAGGAACGAAGGTGAAGATCATGGTAAAGCATACATTGAAATGCTTGTGCCACATGTAGGCATAGATTCCTGTACAGAGGAGGGACATGGTAAAAACAGCATAGTAATACGCAAGATGCATTTGTTGGACCTCCTCTCTGTAAAAAGTTACTCCGGTATTCCTGCTGAAAACACACTCTCAGGTGAGTATTCAGCGCATCGGTCGAGTTTATTGCAACGCCGGTAATACCGGAAAAACCGCATATATCGTTATAAAAACCTAGTTTAAATTATAAATCAACGGTATGGATAATACAATCAGAAATATTGTGTTATATTGTGGTCGAATATGTTTAATTAATATATAAGAGAAAAAAATAAGGGAAATAAAGGGTTGACAAGATAACGGTGTTATGCATATACTCTAACTACGATACATAACAGTGTTATCCGATATTGATTACGAAAGGATTGCCATGGATAGAGATAAAGAGACCAAAAAGAAGCTTCTCAGCTGTGCCATGAAGGAGTTTTCAGAAAAAGGATATATGAAGGCGTCTCTCAGAAATATCTGCAAGGAAGCAGGCGTTACAACAGGTGCTCTTTATTTTTTCTTTAAGGATAAAGAGGATCTTTTCGCGAGTCTTGTGGGCGGACCTTTAAAGAAGCTGGAGAAGATGCTCATAGTACATTTTATCGAGGAAGTGGCTGCTTCAAAGGAGCTTAAGGAGAAATCCCTGGACTTGACCAGAGCTGCTTTACAGGCCGGCTTTAAAGATGATATGGAGATAGCACAAAATGTTATAAGCTTTCTGTTTGAAAACAAGCAGGCATTCGATCTGCTACTGACACGTGCTCAGGGCTCTGCCTATGAAAATCTGCCCGATCATATGGTTGATCTTGTAGAGGGGCATTACTCCAAGATGTACGCGGCAATGAAAGGTTATAAGAGTACAAGAAATCTGACGAAAGAGGACAAGTTCATCATTCATTGGATGTCACACGATCAGATTGATATATTTATTCATATAGTAACTCATTGTAAGGATGAGAAAGAGGCCGAAAGGCAGCTGAGAAATATGATGGCATATATGATCGGCGGCTGGCTGGCAGTACTCGATCTTGATTAGTTGTACAGTGGTACTCGTCCGGAATAGAAACCGGACGGCAGTTTATGGATTGAGACAGTAATAAAGCTGAATAAAATATACAGGTTCGGAAAGGCCGGACCTATATATTTGCCCTTTCCATAACAGTGTTATGTAATTTAATAATATTTTTCAATTTTTTGTTGACATATCCGTAAAAGGATATTATACTCTACACATCGATTGAACATATGAACAGATAAGCATATGAGCAAGAGAGCATATAATAACTATAGTATTTTATAAAGTGTTTATAAATGGAGGAAAACAAAATGGGTGAGAACAAAGATTTTCTCGAAATCGTTGACGTTAAAAAAGCCTATGGTGAAGGCGATACACGTCAGGAAGTACTTCGCGGAATGAATTTTTCCGTTGCTAACGGAGAGTTCTGTGTACTGCTCGGACCGTCAGGTTCGGGTAAGTCAACTCTTCTGAACATAATCGGTGGCATCGACAATGCAGACAGCGGTTACATCTCGATCAATGGCGACAAGCTGGAGGATATGGACGAGAAGACACTTACAATGTACCGCCGCAAGCACCTCGGTTATGTATTTCAGCTTTACAACCTTATTCCAAACCTTAACGTAAAGGAAAATATAGAAGTCGGTGCATATCTTTCGGACAATCCGCTGGATATCGACGACCTGCTCAAGACTCTCGGTCTTTATGAGCATCGTCATAAGCTTCCGAGTCAGCTTTCAGGAGGACAGCAGCAGCGTACCTCTATAGGAAGAGCTATCGTTAAGAATCCGGACATCCTGCTCTGCGATGAGCCGACAGGTGCTCTTGATTACAATACCTCGAAGGACATCCTGAAGCTTATTGAGGATGTTAACCGTAAATACGGAAATACAGTCATCATGGTTACACACAATGAGGCAATCCAGCACATGGCTGACCACGTTATCAAGCTTCGTGACGGTGTTGTAAGAAAGAACATAGTAAATGAAGAAAGGATCTCAGCGGTAGATCTTGACTGGTAATTAAGAGTCACGAGAGAAAAAACGTGAGAAGACATCGGTTGGAGGAGACTTCAATCAATAATGATGACTGACAAGCCGAATATCACGGACTGTAGACAGATGAAAGGGTGATACGGAATGTCAGGCATGAAAGGAGTTTAAGGATGAGAAGTCCACTTACAAAAAGGCTCCCGAAGGAGCTGAAGAAGGATTTTAAGAAAAATCTGATCATATTTTTGATACTCTTCCTTACCATCGGATTTGTATCGGGCATGTTCGTGGCTAACAACAGTATGCTGAAGTCCGGACATGATGCATTTTCAAAATATAACGTAGAGGATGGACACTTCAATCTTTCAAGAAAAGCTGATGACGATTTTGTAAACAGCTTGGAAGAAAAAGCAAACGTAAAGCTTTACGAACAGTTTTACAAGGATTTTACTGAGACCACGGACAAGACCAAGGCAAAGGATGATCCTGTTGTTATCAGACTGTTTAAGTCAAGAGAAGAAGTTAACAGAGCCAGTATCATGAAGGGTCGACTTCCTGAGAAGGAAGGAGAGATTGCTATTGACAGAATGCATGCAGATAACTGCGGCATAAAGGTTGGCGATAATCTCTATCTTAACGGAGAAAGGTTTGAAGTAACCGGACTTGTGGCTCTCAGCGATTACAGTACACTTTACAAGAGCAACAGTGATACGATGTTTGATGCGCTCACCTTTAATATCGGTGTAGTTACTTCGGATCAGTTTGATAAGCTTGAAGCAAAGTCGGTTTATCAGTATGCATGGTCTTACAATGATAAGCCTGAAGATGACAAGGAAGCCAAGAAAAAGAAGAGTGACGAGTTTGTTGAGATACTCGGTGGTGTTGCAATGTCAACTTATTATGACGAGGATCCTGCAAATGATATTAACGTCGAGGATTATGTACCTGAGTATATGAACCAGGCAATCCATTTTGCAACCGATGATTTTGAAAATGATGAGAACCTTGCACTCTATCTTCTTATAATACTGCTTGCGGTATTCGCGTTTATATTTGCAATAAATATCAGTAACAAGATCGATGAGGATTCGGTCGTTATCGGAACCCTTAGGGCTTCAGGTTACACAAGGAGAGAGATGGTTCGCCATTATATGTCAATGCCGATCATCGTTACTCTTGCCGCAGCAGTTTTTGGAAACCTTGCAGGATATACGATATTTAAGGATGTGGTTGTAGGTATGTATTATGACAGCTACAGCCTTCCGACGTATAAGACGCTTTGGAATTCCAAGGCATTCCTTCTGACAACAATTACTCCGATCGCAATGATGCTTGTCATTAACTACATTATGATAAGAAAGAAGCTGTTCATATCGCCGCTCAGATTCCTCCGTCACGATCTCAGAATGTCGAAGAGGAAGAAAGCGCTGAAGCTGCCTCACTGGAAGTTCTTCACACGTTTCAGAACGAGAAATATACTTAACAACGTTTCCAGCTACGTAGTTCTCTTCATCGGAACCTGTTTCGTTATGATCATGCTTATGTTCTGCCTGGGCATGCCGGACACACTTGACAAATACATGAAAGAGGCGCCGGAGAAGATGTATGCTCAGTATCAATATTTCCTCAGAAGTACGGTAGATGTTGAAGGCAATGAGATAGTTACAGCTAATCAGGATGCGGAAAAATCATGCGTTTCAAACCTTGTAACGGTTGATGGTCCAAAGGTCGGAGAAGAGATCATGATCGTCGGATATGCTGCTGACAGCAGGTATCTGAGGATTACTGCTAACCTCAAGGACAATGAGGTTTATATTTCTCAGCCATATGCAGAGAAATATAGGATTGAAGAGGGCGATACAATCACTCTCAAAGATCAGTACGCCAGCAGAAAATACAAATTTAAGGTTAAGGGCATCTACGAGTATATGGGCTCACTGATCGTTTTCATGCCGATGGATAACTACAATGCTTTCTTTGGAAATGATCCGTCATATTTCAGCGGATATATGTCTGATACCGAGATAACCGATATCCCGGAGGACTATATTTATAAAGTAGTAAGCGTTGATGATATAACCAAGATGGCTAATCAGCTCGATCATTCGATCGGTAGCTATATGGACTACTTCTCAGTTCTGACGGTACTTATCGCAGCACTGCTTATTTATCTGATTACCAAGATCATTATCGAGAAGAACAGACAGTCCATCTCGATGGTTAAGGTGCTGGGTTATGAAAATAAGGAGATTAGTAAGCTGTACATAAGAACAACGACTATAATGATGATAGCCTTTGATATACTCAGTGTATTTGCGGCTTATGCAGTTATTGACTGGTTCTGGCGCAAGGTTATGGCAAGGATGTCAGGCTGGTTCACGATTTCCGTAAGCTGGCAGTCGTACATCATCATGATCGTTGCACTTTACGCAGCATACCTGGTGATATCATTCATCGACTTCCACAGAATTAAGAAAATTCCGCTGTCGGAAGCACTTAAAAACGTCGAGTGACAAAGTGATAAAGGATGCTACCCATGAATAAGATAAAAATAATTAGAATTATAACAATTGTTTTAGCATTTATTATGATATTAGTGGGAGCACTTCTTTACGGAGAAGTAGAGAATGTTTATGTGTTCTTAGCCTTTGTTTTAGCTGTTGTGCTTGTTTGGGCATATAACATTTTGTATTACATAGAAAAGAAGAAAAATGATGATAATTATAAGCCGTGGTTGTTAAGGATGATCAGTAAGACAAAGAAGACTGACTAACAACAAGCCATGTCTGTTCTTGACAGGATTCACTCGTCAAGAACCAGCGCCATAGGCGTCGTATAACATAAAAATAAGAGATACAGTACGGTATGTACCCGTCTGTATCTCTTATTTTATGTCGCTGGCTTGTTATTTACTGTGCAGCTGCAGCCTCGATCTCCTTCTTAGCGATCTCTTCAGGAGCCTGCTCATAACGTGCAAACTCATAAGAGAAGGTACCGCTGCCCTTCGTCATAGAGAAGAGTCTGGTATCGTACTCATAGAGTTCGATATAAGGAATATCTGCAAGAACCTCATGATCTCCGTTGCCTACAGGGTTCATGCCGAGAACTCTTGCACGACGCTTATTGAGGTCGCCCATGATATCGCCTGTGTATGCATCAGGAGCCACAACTCTGATTGTTGCGATAGGCTCGAGAAGGATAGGCTTGGCATCCATGAATCCCTGCTTGAAGGCCTGCTCTGTAGCAACCTTGAATGCGAGCTCGGAAGAGTCAACTGTATGATAGCTTCCGTCATAGAGATTAACCTTAACGCCTACAACAGGATACTTCGCAAGAGGACCTGCCTTAACGGAATTCTCGATACCCTTCTCAACTGCAGGGAAGTAGTTCTTCGGAACTGCACCGCCGACAACGGTCTGCTCAAAGGTGTAAGGAGTATCCATATCTCCGGATGGCTCCATAATGATCTTAACGTGACCATACTGGCCGTGTCCGCCGGACTGCTTCTTATATTTGTATTCTGTATCAACCTTCTTGGTGATGGTCTCCTTGAAGCTTGTTCTAGGCTTCATGAGAACGATATCAACCTTGTATTTCTCCTTGAGAGTACTCTGAACGATCTCAAGCTGGTTTCCGCTTATACCATAGATGAGAGTCTGGCCGTTTGCGCCGTCGTTCTCAATCTTAAGTGTAAGATCTTCCATAAGGAGCTTTGAAAGTGCCTGAGAGATCTTGTCCTCATCGCCCTTATTTGCTGCGGCATATCTTCTGAATACATAAGGCTTAGAGATAGCGGCACGGATGAAGGTGATAGGGTTCTTTCTTGTTGAAAGAGAATCCGTTGTCTGGCTTTCGCCGAGCTTAGCAAGGGCGCCGATGTCGCCTGCATGAAGTTCCTTAACCTCTTCTACCTTATTTCCGCAGATGGTATAAAGCTTTCCGAGTTTCTCATCAACGTCACGATGATAATTGAAGAGAGTATCATCAGGTTTCAGTACTCCTGAGCAGACCTTGATGAGAGAATACTTACCGATATAAGGATCGGCGATAGTTTTAAATATATAAGCTGACTTTGGCTTAGAGAAATCATAATTAGCTTCAAATACCTCGTTATTTGATGTGCTGATACCTGCGAGCTTGCATTTGTCAGGGCTTGGGAAGTATTTGATAATATCAGCCATGAGGGTGTACATTCCTCTTGCGAGTGTATTTGATCCCATGAGAACTGGAACTACGGAACCATCTGAAACGCCAACACGGAGGGCTGATCTGATCTCGTCCTCAGAGAACTCGTCACCGCCGAAGTATCTCTCCATGAACTCTTCACTTGTTTCGGCAACTGCTTCAAGAAGAGCTTCACGGCATATAGAAAGGTTTTCCTGTGAGTAATCAGGAACGTCGAATTTATCAACGGTACCCTTATCATTCCATCTCTTTGCCTTCTGCTGAATGACATTAACATAGCCTACGAACTGCTCATTTTCACGTATCGGAAGATGGAACGGAGCGATCCTCTTGCCATACATATCCTGAAGACCCTGAACGATCTCTCTGAAGCTTGCCTTGTCATCATCCATGTTTGTAACAAATATCATTCTTGCGAGCTTCTTTGCTTCACAGAGCTCCCACGCACGCTTTGTTCCCGGCTCAATACCGGTCTTACCGTTAACAACGATTATTGCAGCGTCAGCAACGGATACAGCTTCCTCAACTTCACCGATGAAATCAGGATATCCCGGTGTATCAAGGAGATTTACCTTGAAGCCCTCCCACTGAATAGGAATGACTGAGGTCTTGATAGAGATCTTACGCTTGATCTCTTCCTTGTCGTAATCACTTACCGTATTGCCGCCGTCAACAGTACCCATACGTGTTGTTATGCCTGACAGAAATGTCAGTGCCTCAGCGAGTGAAGTCTTGCCGGAACCCCCGTGTCCGAGCAGGGCAACGTTTCGGATCTTGTCCGTAGTAAATACATTCATGTAACCACCTCCGTGTATTTTTCTTATATTTATCCACATCAAAACGTTGGTTATTCACGTATATACATGTCTCTGCACGTTCAATAGTATCCATCATACCGGATAGGCTGTGTCGCGGGAGGCACATATATACGTGAATCTGTGACATTATAATGTGGTTAATATCGTTTACAAATATGACATAATGCCGGATCGCTACAGCACAGGCATCTCGCTTCGTATGCGATTTACCTCGTCCGTGTCGATCTCAATAACATTTACGCCTTCTGCCGTGTCCTGACGGGCGAGAACTCTGCCCCACGGATCAACGATGAGAGAATTGCCATAAGAAATATAGCTGCTTGCATAATCTCTCGCTGTACTTGTGCCGACCATATAAACCTGATTGTCGACGGCTCTCGCACGATACAGAAGCTCCCAGTGAGCCGGACCGGTCGTCATGTTGAAGGATGCGGGAACAAGGATCACCTTGGCTCCTCTCCATACCATGGAATGGAACATTTCAGGAAATCTGATATCGAAGCAGATACAGAGTCCCATAGTGCAGAATTCAGTTTCAAAGGTTGTTATGGAATCGCCGGCAGTGAGTGTGTCGGACTCTTTAAATACCTGCCCTCCCATGATCGAAATATCAAAAAGATGCACCTTTCTGTGCTTGGCTATCTGGTGACCTTCACGGTTAAAAACATATGCAGTATTGTATATCTTTCCGTTGGGAGTTTTCTCAGGCATTGAACCGGCTGAAAGATAGATGCGGTATTTCTTGGCAAGTTCCGACATTGCCTGCCACATCTCGCCGCCTTCGGGCTCAGCATATTCAGGAAAAGCAGAACTCTGATAAGGTGAGCAGAACATCTCCGGAAGTGTCAGTACGTCGACACCACGAAGCTCCGGTTTTTGAAGATTTTTTTCAAGATAATCTATACATCTGTCCTTGTCAGTGATGACATTCATCTGCAGGGACGCAAGTCTGAATTTCATAGGAATACTCCTCCAATAACGCTTTTTCGCGGCTTTCCGGCCGGAAACAGCTATAGTTTTTTACCCCATATGGCGGCTCTCCCCATGCTGAACCACCACAATAGAAATTATACCATGACATGGAATTAATTGCCATAAAGAAATAATAAATTTGAGATATTTTTATGAAGAAAAAGGTGTTGACAGTTTAGATGATTTGTGTATAATTAAATTGTAAACAATTAAAATGCGTATCAATAACAGAAATACAAGGAAGAATATAACCTCATGCCACACGATCACGTTATTATGGCGGCTGAGGGAGATAGATTAGAAAGAAGGTGGTAAGGTGGAGGATAACCATATTTCAGATAAAACAGAGGCGGAGAAGGATGACGTTTATGCATGTCTCAGGCTGGAGAATCAGTTGTGTTTCCCGCTGTATGCCTGCTCCAAGGAGGTTATCAGAAAATACAAACCGCTTCTCGACAGACTCGATCTGACCTATACTCAATATATTGCCATGATGGTTTTGTGGGAGAAGAAAAAAACCAACGTAAAGGAAATGGGTGAGATGCTCTTTCTGGATTCGGGAACCCTTACGCCGCTTCTCAAAAAGCTTGAGCAGAAGGGCTATATAACAAGACACAGAAAGAAGTCGGACGAGCGAAATCTCATGGTTTCCGTAACTAAGAAGGGAATGGAGCTTCGTGAGGAGGCAGTCAGGATCCCTGAAGAGATCGGAAGCTGCATCTGCATCGAACCTGAGGAAGCAAAGACCCTGTATGATCTGCTTCACAAGATATTAAAGCATGTAAATTAAGATATTTTTAAGGAGGAATAAGATATGTCAGCATTACAGATAAAGCCTGAACAGTTTGAAGAGGAAGTATTAAAGAGTGATAAGCCGGTGCTCGTTGATTTCTGGGCATCATGGTGCGGACCGTGCAAGATGCTCTCACCGGTTGTTGACCAGCTTGCGGACGAGATTCCGGAGGTTAAGTTTGTGGGAATAAATGTTGATGATGCAACGGATCTTGCCGTTAAGTTTAATGTCAGCTCAATCCCTTGCCTTATCGTTTTCGAGAACGGTGCGGAGTCAAAGAGGAGTGTGGGCTTCAAACCGAAGCCGGCAATCGCAGAGTGGCTGAAGGCATAATGATATTTTATGAACCATAGTGTGCAGTAAGTTATAGTGAAAATGCTCATGATATGACTGCACCGGTTTCGGTTCAGGAGGATGTAATATGTATGATATAGCAATAGTTGGCGCGGGTCCGGCAGGACTTTCGGCGGCGATATACGGACAGAGAGCCGGGAAGAAGACGGCAGCCTTTGAGGGCTATACCTATGGCGGCCAGATTGTAAATACACCCGAGATCGAGAATTATCCCGGTATAAAAAATATTTCCGGTTTTGATTATGCAACCGGACTGTACGAGCAGGCGACCGGGCTCGGTGCTGAAGTTATCTTCGAGCAGGTGCTTGAGGTTACAAACGAAAACAAAATATTTAAAATAACAACCTCCGGCGGAACCTATGAAGCGAAATCCGTCATCCTTGCTACCGGAGCAAAGAACCGTCACCTTGGTATCGAGAGGGAGGATGCTCTCACAGGAAGAGGTATCTCTTATTGTGCGACCTGCGACGGAGCCTTTTATAAGGGCAAGGCTGTTGCGGTAAACGGCGGCGGAAATACAGCCATTGAGGACGCAATGTTCCTGACGAATTACTGCAGCAGGGTTTATGTGATCCACAGAAGAGATGAATTCCGTGGCGAGAAGGAAGGTCTGGCCGCACTTAAAAAGAAGGAGAATGTAGAATTTGTCCTTAATTCAACGGTTACGGAGCTTCTGGGTGAAGACAGACTGTCCGGAGTAAGAGTAAAAAATAAACTCACCGGAGAAGAAAGGGATATAGCGGTTGAAGGGCTTTTCATCGCAATCGGTCAGGAGCCTGACAATAAGGCATTTTCTGAGCTGGCAGAGCTCGATAAAGCCGGTTATATCATTTCGGGCGAGGACTGCATGACCAGAACACCCGGACTTTTCACTGCCGGCGACTGCAGGACAAAGCAGGTCAGACAGCTGGTTACGGCTGCGTCGGACGGCGCGGTTGCGGCTCTTGCGGCATGTGGATATGTAGATAAATTATAGAATAAAGATACAGTGCCCTTTCGGCAGCGGAGGCATATGGTCCACTGTTGAAGGGGCTTCTTTTTATATAAGCGATGCATGCCGCGAGAGGCATGCTTTATTTTTATTATAGAAAAGGTTGAAAGTGGCGTAAGCGTCGGTTATACTGATTTTCAGTGAAAAAGGTTAATTAAAGTATTTAAGGGAAAAAATATGGGTTATCAAGTCAGAAAAAAGCAAAAAAGGCAAAGACTCAAAGCTAAAAAATATCTGAATAATAAACCGCGGGTTATAATTCCTGCAGGCCTTACCACTGAAGAGGCTGCGAAAAGAGCCAGGGAAGGAAAATCCAACAAACTGCCGAATCAGTCATCTCAGAGTGTGTCATCGATATTTTTCGGTAATATCGTGACTTATTTCAATGCCATCTTTTTCGGCCTTTCTATCCTTATCATCGCCGTTGGAGCATATTTACGAAATCTGACCTTCCTGCCGGTAGTTATAGCAAATATTATCATAGGTATCGTTCAGCAGCTCAAGGCCAAGAAGGTTCTCGATGCACTTTCTCTTCTGGATGTTGCGGAATATACCGTTATCAGGGATGGCGTGAAGGTTAAGACCAACAGTGAAAAGCTGGTTCTGGGAGATACGATACTGATCTCTTCAGGGCAGCAGGTTCCTGCAGATGCAGAGGTTGTGAGTGGAAAGGTTTCTGTGAACGAATCACTTCTGACCGGTGAGGCAGATGAGATTGAAAAGGATGCGGGAGACCCTCTCATGTCGGGCAGCTTTGTGGTTTCCGGAGAGTGTATGGCAGAGCTCACTCATGTCGGAGTTGATTCCTATGCCGCAAAGCTTACTACAAAGGCCAAGGAAGTTAAGAATAAGAAATCCGAGATGATCAAAGATATAGAGACCATTATCAAGATCGCAGGTGTTGTTATCATACCTGTGGGTATTCTTATGGTCATTAATTCGGTTGTTATCAATGGCAGAACTCTTGAGGACGGCGTCGTTGCCATGGTCGGGGCGGTTGTAGGTATGATCCCTGAGGGACTTTATCTGCTGCTTACCGTTGCACTTACCATGAGTGCTGCAAGACTTGCCATGAAGAAGGTTCTTCTTCACGATATGAAGAGTATTGAGACGCTTGCTAGGGTTGATGTGCTTTGCGTTGATAAAACCGGAACCATCACCAATGAGGTGATGACGGTCACAGGCATATTTCTCCCTAAGGACAATACCAATGCCGATGATCTTGAAGGCTTAAGCAGTCTTCTTTCGAAATATATACACACGATCCCGGATACAAATATAACCATGTGTGCCCTCAGGGAACACTTTCTTGATCCGGCAGCTATGACAGCTGTCAGGATGATGCCTTTCTCATCGGCAACAAAATATTCCGAGATCCAGACCAAAACTGAAACCTATCGTCTCGGTGCTCCTGAATACCTGCTTTCAAAGGTGCAGCTCCGGGAGAACAGGGAGAAGATAGAGGAATACACCGGCAAGGGGCAGAGAGTTCTTGCATTTGTATCGGTAAACAGATCTGCTTCACAGGCTGCAGACATTGATAATGGAGAGAATGAATCAACAACACCGCTTATCTTCGTCAGCCTTGCCAATGAAATAAGAGAAAATGCGCCTGAGACCTTTTCTTACTTTGCCAAGCAGGGCGTAATGATCAAGGTTATCTCTGGAGACAATCCTCTTACGGTTTCGAAGGTTGCACTTGCAGCAAATATTGAAGGCGCCGAGAACTACGTTGATGCCACAACTCTTGAAACAGAGGGCGATTATCTGGCAGCAGTTCAGAGATATACCGTATTTGGCAGAGTCAAGCCGGAGCAGAAGAAGAGCCTGATCGAGGCGATCAAGAGAAACGGACAGAAGGTTGCGATGACCGGAGACGGTGTAAATGATATCCTTGCCATGAAGGAGGCTGACTGCTCGATCGCCATGGGCGGCGGTAGTGATGCGGCCAGACAGGCAGCTCAGGTTGTACTTCTTGATTCGGATTTCTCACACATGATGCAGATAGTTTCGGAGGGACGCCGTATCATCAATAATATGACAAGATCCGGCATACTCTTCCTTTACAAAAATATATTTTCCCTGCTGCTCGCACTTTTCACGATCATACTTTCGCTGCATTATCCTATGAGACCTACTCAGATATCTCTTATTTCAATGTTTAATATAGGGCTTCCGGGATTCCTGCTTGCCATGGAAAATAATACGAAGAGGCAGCGAGGCAGACTTATTACGAGGACACTGAAGGGTGCTCTTCCGGCGTCAATCCTGTCCTTTGTGCTGATAGCAGGTATAACCTTCTTCGGACCTGCCGTAGGACTTACGGAGGATGAACTCGGGGTTGCCGGAACCTTCCTTCTTTCATCTGTAGGTTTTGTGCTTCTCTGGAAGATAATCAGTCCGTTCAATCGTTACAGGAAGATCGTATTTGCAATATGTGTTATCGGCATGATACTCAGTACGATCGTACTGTGGAATGTATTTATGATTGCAAAGGTAAGTTTTAATGGTATACTCATCGCTATAGGGTATGCGATCGCAGGAGCCCTCATGATGTGGCTTGCCACAAATATAGGAAACCAGGAGACACACAAGGATCAGGATAATCACAAAGAATCTCGTTAAGATTAGCAGCATGTTCTTACTCGGAGAAAAGAAGGTGCGATAATGAAAAAGAAGAAAAACAGAAAACTGCTTATGCAGGTACTCCTTATAACCTTTCCGATACTCATGCTTATGCTGGTAGTCATGGTCTGGGCAGTATATGAAAGCTCGGTTGATGGCTTCCTTGAGGCTAAGAATGATCATATGGAATACTTTCTTGAATCATATTATCAGGAATATAGTTACGTAGAAGATGATGAGATGGAATGGTATCTTGACTCCTGGGAAAGGAATCCCGTATACATGCGGGAGGATTACACCAAGGAGGAGGAAGAAGCATTTTGGGATGCAGCCAATGAAAGCTACGAGCTAAAAACAGAGGTCGAATGGCTGAATTCTGCGTCTTCTTTAGTTCAGGCTTACTACGCAAAGGGATACTATCAGACTTATGTTTTTTATGCTCAGCAGTATGGAACAGAGAGCGGATATGAGGAATTCTTTATCGTAGATGTGACTGAAGATTATGCAGGCATGATCATTTCAGATTACAGAAGAAGCGGATCTGCGATTATGGCGGGAGAGTATATTTCTGATGATTTTGGAGATCGTCCTGTAGTAAAGGAAATGAGAAAAAGCGGATCCGGAAAGATGTTCTTTGAGAGGGCAACGGATTTTCCGGAAAAAGGAAATTATTATATAGCATACAAGCCGATTTATTACAATGGTAAACTTAGAGTGCTACTGGGAATTGTATTTAAATGGGATGATTTCAGGAAAACAATGGGAACCACCCTCAGTAAGGCACTTTTGATCGGTATCGGCGGCATGATGATCGCCATTAGTCTCCTTCTAATACTGCTCTACAGAAAAGCTATAGCACCTGTTTCAAAGCTTCAGAGGATAGTGCTGAAATACAGGGAGGATAAGGACAGCGAAGCCGTAGTAAAGTCCACGGCTGAAATGAATGTTAGAAATGAGCTCGGCCGTCTCTCTGATGATATTGCCGGGCTGGCAAAGGAGATAGACCAGTATACTGAGGATAATATCCGGCTGGTCGGCGAAAAGGAGAGAGTATCGGCAGAACTGGATATGGCCAGAAAGATACAGACAGAACAGCTTCCGAATGTATTTCCTGCCTTCCCGGATCGTAAGGAATTTGATATATATGCATCCATGACACCTGCGAAGGAAGTCGGCGGAGATTTCTATGATTTCTTCTTTATAGATGACGATCATCTTGCCATGGTCATGGCAGATGTATCCGGCAAGGGAGTTCCGGCCGCACTCTTCATGATGATGTCAAAGATGCTCATAAATAACTATGCAATGATGGGGCTGACACCTCATGAGGTACTTGAAAGAACAAACGAGACCATCTGCAAGAATAACAAGCAGAAGATGTTTGTGACGGTATGGCTCGGAATACTGGAGATATCAACGGGAAAGGTCACAGCTTCAAATGCAGGTCATGAATATCCTGTGATACGTCGTCCTGAAGGTCGGTTTGAGATCCTTAAGGATGAACATGGATTTGTTATAGGTGGATTGAATAAGGTAAAATACAAGGATTATGAATTTTCTCTTGAGAGTGGCAGCACAGTCTTTGTATATACTGATGGTATTCCGGAGGCGACCGATTCCGACAATAAGATGTTTGGAATGGACAGACTGACTGAAGCACTGAATCATGAACCGGATGGCTCTCCTGAAAAACTGCTTCATAATGTTAACGATGCGGTAAGGAGCTTTGTCAGAGAAGCACCGCAGTTTGATGACCTTACAATGATGGCTGTTAAATATTTGTAAGGCTTTCGAATGTTTTGATCAATCTGCCGGTCTTCCGGACAGGATGGCCGGATCATAAATCGTGATAAAAATAATGGAGGAATATTAAATGAATGCCACAATGAACAGAAACGGAGCCGAACTTACGGTTGAACTTGAAGGAAGACTTGATACTCTGGCAGCCCCGGAGTTTGAGGAGCAGATTGAGCCGGCTCTCGAAGGAGTTGAAAAGCTGATCGTTGATCTTAGCGATCTGTCGTATATTTCAAGTGCCGGTCTTCGAGTATTACTCACAACCATGCAGACCATGGAGGAGCAGGGTGAGATGGTTGTCAGAAATGTGTGTCCGGAAGTCATGGGGGTTTTTGTTATGACAGGATTTGCCGGCATTTTAAATATAGAATAATTATATCGGAGACTGATTGATAATGAACAAATATATTATGGTTTTTTTTATTTCCATGGTCCCTCTCATTGAGCTGAGGGGCGCGATACCTTATGCCGTGGGCTTCGGTCTCAATATGCCGCTGTCCTATGCGGTTGCAATAGTCGGAAATATGCTTCCGGTGCCTGTCATCTTCTTTTTCGCAAGGAAGGTCCTGATCTGGGGCAAGGACAAGAAGCTTACGGGTAAATTCTTCACCTTCTGTCTGGAGAAGGGTGAGCACGGCGGTGAGAAATTAAAGGCCAAGGCGGGAAAGGGACTGTATTTTGCACTCTTTCTCTTCGTAGGAATTCCTCTTCCGGGAACGGGAGCATGGACAGGAACACTTGCGGCAAGTATCCTGGATCTGGATTTTAAGAAGAGCATCTCTGCTGCTATGGCCGGTGTTGTCCTTGCAGGAATCATAATGGGTCTTGTCAGCTTCCTCGTCAAGGGCGCGGTTGGAGCGATGTAATCTCATATTTAATGAGTGCTCTGCAGAGAAAAGAGGTTATTTCTGTCTGTGACAAAGCAGTATGTCTGTTGCATAACATGTGTCAGGACAGTTGATCATACGGAGAATGATAACTGTGAAGTGATAGAATTGGGTTTCAGATTGCGGGGTGACAGAATATGAGAAGCGCATATCTGAAAAATATCATAAGAACCTTTAAAGAGAGCAAGGGTAGATTTTTTGCTATCCTTGCTATTGTCATGCTTGGGGTAGGTTTTTTTGCGGGTCTTAAGGTAACGAAAGCAACCATGGTCGGAACCGCAGACAAATACTACAACAGGCATTATTTTTATGATTACAGGCTGCTATCTTCGTATGGATTCACCAAAGATGAGGTTGATGAGATTGAGGAGAGACTGGGGAAGACACTATCGGGGAAGGTTGATGAAGAGGAAAATGATGCATCACTGAGTGAAAAAACGAATAGTAATGAGGTTGATAGCATTCAGGAAAAAGACTCGGAAGATGTTTATGATGTACGCGTAGAGGGATCTTACTATGAGGATATTGTCTACCTGAACAAGAAGGGCGATACAGATATACTGAGAGTTTACAGTGTTCCTGAAAAGATAAATACCCTGTGTCTCCGTGAGGGACGGCTTCCTGAAGCGCCGGATGAATGCCTGCTGGATGCAGATAAATATGACAGGAAATATCTGGATGAGAAAATCAGAATAGATGAACTAAACAGTGAAGAAACTGCCGGGTGTTTTGCATATGACGAATACACTGTTGTCGGCCTTGTCGATACACCGCTTTATCTCAGCGGCGAGCGCGGAACCACAACCATCGGAAATGGACGTATCTCAGCGGTCATGTTTATTCCGGAGGATGGATTTATATTTGACTATTATAAAGAGGCCTATGTACTGGTACAAAACGGCATGACGATATATTCGGATGAATATAAGACACTGATTAACGATGCTGTAGACAAGGTAAAATCTGTTCTTGGAGATGTCGCTGATAAAAGATATAAGGAAATGCTGGACAGTCTCTTCCTGAGGCCTATCATGGAGGACAGTGTTCCGAAGCCGGAGACCTATGTTCTGGACAGAAATTATAACACCGGCTACGCGGGCTACAAGAGCGATACGAGCATAGTAAGAGATATCGCTAAGATATTTCCGGTATTTTTCTTCCTTATCGCTGCGCTTGTCTGTTCGACAACTATGACACGAATGATAGATGATGAAAGAGGGCAGATAGGCACCTTCCGGGCCATGGGCTACAGTAATACGGCGATACTTTTTAAATATCTGCTGTATTCCGGCAGTGCGGGGCTTATCGGAAGCGTTTCGGGCTTCTTCATAGGGTGCAGGGTATTTCCGTATGTTATCGCCAGGGCATATACGATGCTTTATGATTACGGCGAGCCGACGATATATTATATTTCACCGGGACTTCTTTTAGTCTGCGTTATCGCTTCGTTGATATGTACGATGGGAACAACCTTCTTTGCATGTCGTGCAGAGCTTCGCGGTATGCCTGCGGAGCTGATCAGACCGAAGGCTCCCGCAGCTGGCAAGAGGATCTTTCTTGAATACGTGAAACCTCTCTGGAAGCATATGAAATTCCTGCACAAGGTGACAGCAAGAAACATCTTCCGCTTCAAGAAGCGTATGTTTATGATGATCATCGGTATAGCAGGCTGTACCGCGCTGGTCCTCACGGGCTTCGGCGTAAAGGACTCGGTCTCAAATATAGCCAATTTCCAGTTTGAGGATATAGATGTTTATGATATATCCGTTATATTTAAAAACGGTATTGACGACAATGTGCGGAAGGAGTTTGATGAGGCTGTTGAGAAAGCGTTTGAGGACGGGAATCACGAACAGAGTACTCATATCGAGCTCTATCAGACGACGGTTGACATTAATATGAAGGATGCGGTGAAGAATGTCTATCTTATAGCTGCTGAAGGAGCGGAGCTGACGGGATATATCGAGCTGAATATGATAAAAGGTAATGACTATCCGGGCCGGGGAGAGGTCATTCTGTCTGAGAAGATTGCAAAGCTGACAGAGAAGAAACCGGGAGATGAAGTGACCTTTACACTTTCCGACGGCAGTGAGGTGACTCTGAAGGTATCCGGAATCTTTGAGAACTATGTCTGGCATTATGCTTTCATAACACCGGAAACCTACAGTGAGTTCTTTGGTTCGGAATACACGCCGAATGCAATATATGTCAGCACCTCTTCGGATGATGATGCATATGCTCTCGGTGCGACGCTTGGCGAGATCCCAGAAGTGGTTTCGATGAATGTTGTGCCGGAACTGAAGCAGCGTGTTGATAAGATGATGATAATGCTGAATGCCGTTGTCTGGGTAGTTATCGGAAGTGCCGGTGCACTTGCCTTCATCGTACTTATCAATCTCAGCAACATAAATATAATCGAAAGAAAGAGGGAAATCGCAACGATCAAGGTTCTCGGATTCTATTCGGTCGAGACCGGATCGTATGTTTTCCGTGAGAATTTTATCCTGACTCTTATGGGTATCATCGCCGGGCTGCCGCTGGGTGTACTGCTGCACAGCTTCGTTATCTCCCAGATCAAGGTTGATATGGTTTCCTTCAAGACGGTAATACTCGGAAGGAGCTATGCGTTCTCCGTGATAGCGGTCATAGGATTTGCCGTTGCGGTCGATCTCCTTATGAGGCGTAAGCTTGAACGTATTGACATGGCGGAATCGATGAAGGCGGTTGAATGACCGGTTTGTGAATGAACAAGCCGGAAAAAGCAGGCGTTTCAATATGATCAGTGAGGCGATTGTTTATCATTGTTTGATTGCCACAGTGCAGTCTTCGTGTTATATTGTTTTGGTAGGGCATGTGATGCCGGGGATATGCTGAAGATGCAGGAATTCCGGCGGTGGCATCATGTGATTAAATACTAAATAATGTGAGGAATTTATGAGTATAAATATAGTACTTTGCGGGGTTGGCGGTCAGGGTACCGTGCTCGCATCCAAGATAATGGCGAAAGCCGCAATGAATAAGGGACTTAAGGTTATGAGTGCCGAGACGATCGGAATGGCTCAGAGAGGCGGAAGCGTATTCAGCTTTCTGAAGATCGGAGAGGATATCGAGAGTCCGATGATGGGCAGAGGTTCAGCCGACGTGATACTTGGCTTTGAGCCGGGTGAAACTGTTAGAATGCTGCCATACCTTAAGGAAGGTGGCGCGGTCATAGTAAATACAAGAGCCGTAAAGCCGACCACTGCAACGCTGAGCGGATCGGATTACAGCGGTGAGAAAATGGTTGAGTATCTGCAGAAAAATGTGACAGGACTTACGGTTGTAGATGGTGATAAGGCGTGTGAGGAGCTGGGCTCTTCAAAGGTCCTGAATGTGGTGCTTCTCGGGGCGGCAGTGCGTACCGGAAAGCTGGGACTTTCCGAAGAGGACGTTAAGGAAGCAATGAAGGAAACCGTTAAGGAAAAATTCCTTCCGCTGAATTATCAGGCATTGGAGTATGCAGGATAAGTGGGTTGTGACCGTATGATAAAGCCGGGGAGGGTTTGACTCGGATTATGATGATATGGTTATTGATCTGTATGATGTGATGATATGGAGATGATATTGTGAAGAAAAAAAGCATAGTATTTACAATGATCATGGCTGTATCATTGGTTGTATCGGCAGGGATTTCCTGTAGGAACTGCAGGACACCGGATAACCGGAAGGATAAGTGCAGATCAGTTGTAATAAAGGAGGAACAGCAGAATGCTCCTAAATCTTCGGTGGTGACGGAGATCGGTACAGAAAAGGATATTCTGGGAGCAGAGGTACTTTCCGACAAAAAACAGGAGCAGGAAGAGGAAGAACAAAAGGCCGAAGAATACAGAGCGATGGCAGAACGCCTTATGGAGGAGCTTCAGCAGAAAAACAAGGAGATCGCTGAGGTGACGGAGAATCTGGAGAAGACCAGTGAAGAGATCAAGCAGCTCAGTAAGGAGATAAAGGCGGCCGAGAAAGATATAAAAAGTCTGGAGGCGCAGATTGAAGAGCTTCGTGCCACGATGTCGGATATCATCAGGATGATGTATGAAGGCGGTTACGAGGATCCCCTTTTATTCATTACCGGTGAGGATGAATATGACGTTATAAATCGTAATGAATACGTCAAAGCAATCAATAAATACATGAATAACAGCATCATCAGGCTGAACGGACTTCTGGACGACAGTGTTGCTCGGGCAGAGGAGCTTAAGGCTCTGAAGGAAGAGGATGAGATCATTCGTATCGGATACAGAGATGAACAGCATGAGCTGGAAATCAGACTGATCGAGCTGCAGAATCTTATTGAAGAAACGGAGAGGGAGGCGGAAAATGCGTCAGCTCTCGCGGCGGCATTAAAGATTCAGGTTGAAGAAGAGGAAGCAAGACGAAGGGAGCTGGCCAGACAGACCTCGGGGCGTATGGCAAGTGCGATCATAAGAGATCAATCGGGAACAGAATTCTTTCATGTTGAGGCCTATCCTTATACCGAGTCCGATCTCAAGCTTCTGGCAGCGATAATACAGGCGGAAGCCGGAAGTGTGGATTATGGCGGAATGATCGCAGTCGGCAGCGTAGTTATGAACAGAGTGGACGATTCCAGATTTCCGGATACCATTCCGGGAGTGATCTATGCACCATATCAGTTTGAACCGGCGGATACGGGAAGCCTTGCACTTATTCTCGCAAATGGTCCGGAGGACTCCTGCTATATGGCGGCGGAGGATGTACTGAACGGAACGAGAAATGTAACCAATCTGTATTTTAAAGCAAAATGGTATGCTGAGGAGCACGGAATCTCAGGTGTAAATATTGGCGGAAATGTATTTCATTAATATTATTTAAATAATGGTTAAGAATGATTAATTGGCATTGATACGGGAGGCTGTGTTAGAATACACATCGATCTGTGGCTGAGAGGATCATTCTGAAGTGACGGACTTTTACCCGCTCAGGGTTTATAGGATATAAGTTTTTTAAAGAAAAAAAGGGGTACAAATATGAAGATTTCAGAAAAACAGATCGAACAGGTTAACAGCAGGATAAAGGCGCTGATATCAGCAGGAAGTTTTTACGGACGTAAGCTTGCGGCAGCAGGGATCACGAGAATTGAATCACCGGAGGATTTTGAGAAACTGCCTTTTTCAGAGAAGAGCGATCTCAGGGATGCATATCCTCTAGGACTTATGACTGCACCTGAAGAGGAGATAGTACGTATTCATTCATCATCCGGAACAACAGGTCTTCCTGTTATAATTCCTTATACAGCGAAGGATGTTGATGACTGGGCAATCATGTTTGCAAGATGCTATGAGACCGCCGGCATAACAAAGAAGGACAGAATACAGATAACTCCGGGTTACGGTCTGTGGACAGCAGGAATTGGCTTCCAGCTGGGCTGCGAGAAGCTTGGTGCCATGGCTATTCCTATGGGACCGGGAAATACTGACAAGCAGATCCAGATGATGATCGATATGGAGTCAACAGTTCTCTGCTCAACTTCTTCATATGCACTTCTTCTGGCAGAGGAGATCGCAAAGAGAGGCGTTAAGGACAAGATCCATCTGAAGAAGGGTATCATCGGTTCAGAGCGCTGGGGTGATACAATGCGTAAGAGGATCCATGAGGAGCTTGGTATCGAGCTTTATGATATTTACGGTCTGACAGAGATCTACGGACCGGGAATCGGTATCAACTGCCCGGGCGAGACAGGCATGCATTACTGGGATGATTATATTTATATTGAAATAATCGATCCTGTAACAGGCGAGGTTCTTCCTGACGGTGAGTATGGTGAGATCGTATGTACGACTCTCGTTAAGGAGGGAGCACCGCTCATCCGTTACCGTACACATGACCTTTCAAGGATACTTCCTGAACCATGTAAGTGCGGAAGAAGCTATCCGAGAATAGACATCATCAAGGGACGTACCGATGACATGATGAAGATAAAGGGCGTAAATGTATTTCCGAGTCAGATCGAGGAGATACTTCAGGCCTTCCCTGAGGTTTCAAGTGAGTATCAGATCAGAATCTCTCACCTTGACGGAAGGGACACACTCAGAATCTATGTCGAGACCAGCGGACATACTGATTTCGCAGATCTGAGTGATCGTATCGCTGCAAGGGTTAAGAGCAAGATTGGCTTCACACCTCTTGTTAAGGTGGTTGAGCTGGGCGTTCTTCCTCGAAGCGAGAAGAAAACTAAGCGTGTAATTGATGAAAGATATGAGTAATTTGTTTAATGAGTAATAGAAAGTACAGCGGGAAAGACATAAAGAATAACAGAACAGCCGGCAGCAGGCCGAACGGTGGCAGGACAACCGGCAACAGGGCAAGCGGCAGTAAGACGCCTGATAGCAGACCGAACGGAAACAGTGCACCGGGAAATAAAATGTCCGGCAACAAGACAAATGCTAACAGGACATCTGTCAACAAGGTGAACAGCAAGAGGCCGAACGGAAACAGGACAACCAGTAACAACTTGAACAGTAACAGGCTGGTTAATAACAGAGCTGATAGTAGCAGGCCGAATAATAACAGACCGAACGGCAGCAGGCCGAGAGGCAGAAGGACGAACAGATCGGGACTTGTCATAGGCGTCATTATAGCGGCATTTGTTATATTTAATATTGTTATCATCGTTCTGAATCTTAAGGGTAATGATAAGAAAGACAAGAGTGAGGCGAGTCATGATAAAACCGAGACGGCAATATCAGAGACGACAGAGCTTACCGAGGCTTCGACGGATACGACAGCGGAAACCGGTTCGACTACTGAGATGACGACTGAGGAGCCGTCCACAGAAAAGCCGAGGGATATGCTGGTAAATATCCGTAAGGAATTTTCGGAATATTCGGAAGAGGATCAGAAAAAGGTTCTCTACATACACCAGAATATGTATCTGTACACAACGGACCTTATTCTCATGCTTCACAAGAATCATGAGGCGCTTCAGTTCATATACGAATATCCGGACGCTCGCCTGAGACCTATAAATAATGATATTTCCAAAGAGCTGAAGGATGTTAAGAATGGTAAGATTCCTCTGTTCCTTCAGTGGGACCAGAGATGGGGATACATGGAATACGGTGACGGACTGATGGCCTATAACGGCTGCGGACCAACCTGTCTTTCCATGGTCGTTACTTACCTGACGGGCAGCGGTGCATATTCTCCGGCAGTGATAGGCAAATATGCACTTGAAAATGATTATTATTTCGATGGTCAGGGTACAGCATGGAGTCTCATCCATACAGCCTGCGAGAAATTCGGTATCAGGTCTTATGAGGTCGGACTCAGTGAAAGCAGTATGGCGGAAGCCGTTGAGTCAGGTAATCCGATAATAGCATGCGTTGATAAGGGAGATTTTACTGATGGCGGACACTTTATCGTGTTAACGGGCTATAAGGATGGCAAGTTTTCGGTAAATGATCCGAATTCAGTGAAAAACTCCGAGAAAATGTGGGATTATGACAGACTGGAGGGGCAGATCGCAGGTCTCTGGGCATTTTACAGGGATGAAACACTGACAACCGAGGATATGGCTGAAGAGTCTTCCACGGAATTCCTTACTACTGAGGAAGATGATGGCGAAGAAGAATAGCATCTGACGCACGATCAATGTTATAAATGGAGGGTGAAGGTTATGGAACTTAAATTAAAGGATGAGGATAAGCTGGATAAACTGTATTATGACAGGGATGATGACAGGCTGCAGGACATTAACAGTGAATATGCTGAAAATGTTGAATTGCCGATGATCAAGACCACCAGTACTTATACAGGTCCGAAGGAGAAGGGGCATGCCGGATTTATCATTAAGCTGCTTATTTTCGCGTTGGTTGTCGGCGGCGCTGCGTATCTGGTATTTGGAGTCCTTCTCAAGGGGCCGAAGGAGCTTATGGACTGCGTAAATATGGATACTGCACAGCTTGAGGATGAGCTTGGGATAAAGCTTACGAGAAATGATGATACCTATAAGAGAGTCAGACATTATGCAAGCGGAACGCTGACCTCTGACGGTAACGGAGATATAGCTGTCCTTTATCTTGACGGAAAACAGCTGGGAATACATATAGACAGTGATGATTACAAGCTGTTTAATATCGAGATTGGTGATGCACGTTATGACGCAGAGGATAAGATGACCTACCAGAAGGAAAATACGATGCAGATCATGAACGATATGTACAATGGTACTTCAACTTCTGCTTTCTATTACAACACGGCTAAAAATGACTGCATAATGGTCAACTATAATGATAAGACAAACAGGGTTGTTTCCATGACGTATTTTAATGATCTGCAAAAGATCACACAGAGGCTTAATTTTAACTGATCATATAACCGGTGCAGATTGATTGGAAGCTGATATGTGATAATCGGTTTATGAGGATGAGATGTGTCGTGAAAAAGAGGGTTAGGATAATCGCCACGGGTGGTACTATAGCTTCAAAGGATAATGGAAATGGTCTTCGACCGGCTATGGATGCGGAGACTATAGTTAATATGGCTTTTTTTGAAAATAAGGGAGAGACCGCGTTTTGTCAGGATGCGGTCTCTTCTTCGACATTTGATGATATTAGGAAGACGTCCGGTGGTGGTGATATTCGGAGTACGAACTGTGATGGTGCTTGGAAGATGTCCGATGATGGTTCGAGTATGTCCTGCGATGATATTCAGAGGATGATCAGAAGCGAAGAGCTATGTTTTGATATGGATGGTATCATGTCAATCGACAGCTCGGATATGCGGCCGGAGCAGTGGAACCGGATAGGAGAAGAGATTGACAGAATTGTTAAAGCAGATGTGATGACAGATCCTGACGATACCCGGGCTGATAAGGAACCCGGCAACGCTGAGCCGCTTAAGTATGATGGGATCATAATTCTCCATGGAACCGATACAATGGCTTATACCGCGGGGGCATTGTCGGCAATGCTGAGGAACCTACCGATACCTGTTATTCTGACAGGTTCTCAGCTTCCCATTGATACGGAAGGGACAGATGCTAAGAAAAATCTGCGGGATGCTGTCAGAGCGATACTTACCTTGTCAGATCGGACGGACAAATATTACAATGTTTATATAGTTTTTGGCGGCAGACTGATCGATGGACGATATGCGACGAAGATGGATACGGATGGCTTTGAGGCATTCAGAGCAGTGGACAGGATCCATGAGGAGAATATCCTCGGTACTGATGGAACCGTTGAAGCAGATATGCTCAGTGAAGCTTCAGGAACCGCTGAAGCAGATATCAGATGTGACAGGCCAGATGATGATCCTGAGGTCAAAGGTGATATTGTCGGAGGTTACAGTTTCAGCGGTGTCAGGGAAGATCTGAAGGTTCAGCTTGTAAAGCTTCATCCGGGACTTTCTTCGGATATGCTGAGTGCAATGCTTTCGTGTAAGCCGGATGCTGTACTTTTTGAATTATATGGAGCGGGCGGCTTTCCGTCACTTTATGACAGTCTGCTTCCGGTGATAATTGAGGCAGCAGGAAAGGGAGTTAAGGTATACGCTGTATCGCAATGCCTTTATCACAAGACTGACCTCTGCAGATACGAGGTCGGAAGGAAGCTGAGGGCTACAGGAGTTATCTCACTCGGAAGTTATTCGACCGAATATGCGTTGGCGTATATTATGAAGCAATGCGGAAAAAAATGAATTAATAAAACAATGCAGTAAAATGCGAATTGTTTAAGCAATGCAGCAGGAATTTGATAAGTGTTTACAGGTTTGCATATTATGAGTGAATATGAAATGCATATTTGAATACATATGTAAAATATATAGATGATCATAAAGGAATGTGAGAAGAAGGATGAATAAGAAGCAGATAATAATTGCAAGTATAATAGTGGGGGTTCTGGCGGTAGCTGTATTTGTTATCGGCTTTTCTCTGGGAAGAGGGAGCAGCGATGAGGAGACAAAGGAAAAGAACGAAAGGATTGAAGTGACCACGACGGATGGATCGGGTGGAAACACAGCGGTTACGGAGGCTGGTTCCGAGAACGGAAACGGGGATTCTGACGTCTCCGAAACAGCAGGTAACAATACTACGGAAACGAATAATGGTAACGGAACTGAGAGCAGCACGGGCGTAGAGGCCGGCAGTACAGAAAGCGGTAACGGAAATACAACTGAGTCGGCAGGCGGCAGCGAAGTTGTTATACATGCATCGTCAAAGCTTGATACCGGTAATCTGACAGAAAAAGGCAACGGTTATGAAGGTGTTAAGGGTACCGGTAATTTCAATTATGGTGAGGCGCTTCAGAAGAGCCTTCTTTTCTATGAATTACAGCGTTCGGGCGACCTTCCGGAGAAGGTCAGATGCAACTGGAGAGGCGACAGTGCTCTTACGGACGGAAGTGACGCAGGGCTTGATCTGACCGGTGGATGGTTTGATGCCGGAGATCATGTGAAATTCAATCTGCCGATGGCTTACAGCGCAGCAATGCTTGCATGGTCTGTTTATGAGGATGCCGATGCATATATTGAGAGCGGCCAGCTGGAATATGCTCTTGCAGACATTAAATGGGCAACTGATTATCTGATAAAGTGTCATCCTGAGGATAATGTATTTTACTATCAGGTTGGTGACGGAGGTCAGGATCACGGATGGTGGGGACCGGCTGAGGTTCTACCGATGGACAGACCTTCGTATAAGGTTACAAAGGACAGTCCGGGCTCAGCGGTAACTGGCGAAGCGGCAGCGGCTCTTGCAGCGGCAGCGGTTATATTTAAGGAGGCTGATCCGGATTACAGTGCTCTGTGTCTTAAGCATGCAGTAAGTCTGTATGATTTTGCGGACAGTACAAGAAGCGATGATGGCTACACAGCTGCAAATGGATTTTATAATTCATGGAGTGGATATTTTGATGAGCTCGCCTGGGCAGGTGCATGGCTGCATATCGCTACAGGTGACAAGGGATATCTCGACAAGGCGGAGAAGGCTTATACACAAGCAGGCCAGGATTATAACTGGGCTATGTGCTGGGATGATGTTCATATCGGTGCAGCGGTTCTTCTTGCCAAGCTGACCGGCGGCAAGACCTATACGGATGCCGTTGAGAAGCATCTGGATTACTGGACGACGGGAACGAGCGACGGAGAGAGGATCACCTATACGCCGAAGGGACTTGCATGGCTCGATTCATGGGGCTCTCTCAGATACGCAACGACAACGGGCTTTATAGCTGCGGTTTACAGTGAGGCCGGACTTTGCTCTGATAAGAAGAAGGATACTTATTGGAAATTTGCGGTTTCTCAGGCTGATTATGCGCTGGGAAGCACAGGCTTTTCATATATGATCGGTTATGGTGAAAATTACCCTGAAAGTCCTCATCACAGGACGGCCAATGGTTCATCAACCAACAATCTGAATGATCCGGTTAAGGCTAAGCATACGCTTTACGGTGCTCTTGTCGGTGGTCCGGGATCAAATGATGATTATACAGATGAAACCTCAAACTATAACACCAACGAGGTTGCCTGTGACTACAATGCAGGCTTTACGGGACTTCTTGCAAAGCTATATTCAAAATATCACGGTCAGACTCTGAAGGATTTTGGTGCGGTTGAAGTAATTGATGAATATGAAATGTATGTCGAAACCGGTATCAATGTCGATGGTCAGGATTTCACGGAGATCAAGGCCTATATTTACAATAAATCCGCATGGCCTGCAAGGAAGGCTGAGAATCTTGAACTCAGGTATTATGTGGATCTTTCGGAGGTTTATGAAGCAGGCGGAAGCTCAGACAGTATTGAGATCACAACGAATTATATGCAGTCAGGAGAGGTTGCGGGACTGAAACCTTATGATGAGGCAAAGCATATTTATTATCTGTCGGTAAGCTTTGCTGACGGTAATCTCTATCCGGGAGGACAGGAGCATGTTCGTCAGGAGATTCAGGTAAGGATGCGCAATCCTGAAGGTGTCTGGGACGCTGATAACGATCCGTCATACGATGGCCTGTCACTTGGAAATACATCTGTTTCCGAGAATGTCGCGCTTTTTGAAGACGGTGAGCTGATATTCGGACAGGAGCCGTAAGAGGCGGATAATATGCGGGAATGAACAGAATAATGCTGAACATGGACAGTGTATTATGACACGTGACAAATGTTCCCTGACAGTAAAATATGACCGTATCAGATGAGAAACTGTATACATTATAATTGCAAAAAGATGCATTAAAACCTATATTTAAAAGTGTATGAAAGAGTGAACAATGTGAGACAATCCTGCATAACAGGGGAGCGGAGAATTGTTTCAGGATATTAAGAAGGAGGAAAAAGTATGAAGAAACATGGTATCAGAAAAATAATCGGATGTGCGGCCATGACAGCGGCATTTGCATTTGCTTCGGTACTGGGAGGAGGAAGCAGTTCGGAGGCTGCCGGAGGAGTAAAGATCAACAGCACAAACTTCCCGGATAAGGTATTCCGTACATATGTCAAAGCTAATTTTGATATGGATGGAAACGGAACGCTCAGTTCTAAGGAGATCGCAGATGCAAAATGCATCGATCTCTGCATATATGATGAAACATTTGATAATGCAAAAAGCATAAAGGGTATAGAATATCTCACAAATCTGGAACAGTTTTATTATTTCGGGGACGAGCTTACCACTGCAGATTTCAGCAAGAATAAGAATATTTACGTGATAGGTTTTGACAGGGCACCGAATCTGAAGAGTATCAATGTGAAGGGGTGCACCAGGCTTGATGCTCTTACGATTTATGGCTCAAAGCTGACAAGTATCGATCTGTCTACCAATAAGGAACTGACATCGTTATCTATTGCCCAGTCTGACCTTAGTACTATCGATATCAGTAAGAATACCAAATTGAAAACTATTTCGCTTATTGACTGTAATATAAAAAAGCTTGATCTTAAAAAGCATACATCACTTCGGGAAGTGAATGTTCACGGAAGCAAGATATCAAGCCTTGATGTAAGTACCCTTTCAGAGCTTGAAGTGTTTGATGCGGGAAATACACCTATAAAGAGTCTGGATCTTTCCAAGAATAAAAAGCTGGAGCGGGTTTATATGAACGATTGTGATAATCTTTCATCAATAAAGCTTACAAGCAGTAAGCTCAGGATTTTACATCTTTTTGATTCACCTAAACTGAAGTCGGTTGACTTAACCAACTGCAGTAAGATGAAAAGTCTGTTCAAGAATAGAAAAGTGTTGAAATCATGGAATGGTGATAAGTATATCTGGAATTCGGTTAATGATGTCGACAGGACGTATGATTTTGATGTCGACGTGCTTTACACCGATCAGAGTCTCGTTATAATTACATCAAAGGATCAGTTCCAGAAGCAGGGTGACGGCACCTGGGCATATATTGTTAATGGTGCATTCAGTAACACGACAGATATCGTTAAGGGCACTATAAACAAAGAAACCGCATGGTGGTATGTTAAAAAAGGAAGAGTTGATAAGTCGGTTAACACCGTTGCCAAGAATTCAAGCGGCTGGTGGGCTATTCAGAATGGTAAGGTTAATTTTAACTTCACCGGTATTGCCAAGAATGCAAATGGATACTGGTATTGTAAGAATGGTCAGGTTCAGTTTATAGATACCGTTGCCAAGAATGAAAACGGCTGGTGGGCTATAAAGAATGGCAAGGTAGACTTCAGCTTCACCGGAATTGCCAAGAACGAAAACGGATACTGGTATTGTAAAAATGGTCAGGTTCAGTTTATAGATACCGTTGCCAAGAATGAGAATGGCTGGTGGGCTATAAAGAATGGTAAGGTAGATTTCAACTTCACCGGAATTGCTAAGAATGAAAACGGATCATGGTGCTGCAAGGGTGGTAAAGTTCAGTTAGGTTTCTCCGGTAAGGTTACTTATAACGGAAAGAGTTATAATGTTAAGGATGGTAAGGTTCAGTAGAACAATACATTACAGATGCTATGGCGGAGCGTGCAGCTCCGCCATTTCTATCTCGGAGATGAAAACATTTATAAATCTGTGATATTTTACCACTTGTTATAATAGGTTGTATAAAGTATAATCAGTTCATAAGGTTGTATGTGCGGCGGAAGGGCGATTATCCGCGCACGGGCAGGGTGTTACTGTAATCTGCGAACACCGTGTCAGGGGTTATTTTTTATAGAAAGTGAGGTATTTTCTATGGGCAAATTTGTTATCAAGGAAGCAAAGACAGGCTTTAAGTTCGATCTTAAGGCAGGAAATGGCGAAGTTATCGCATCTTCACAGGTTTACAAGTCACTGGTTACCTGCAAGAAGGGTATTGCAAGCGTTCAGAAGAATGCTCCTGCAGCTGCTGTTGAGGATCAGACAGTTGAAGGCTTCAAGGCTGAGAAGAATCCTAAGTTTGAGATCTATACTGATAAGGCCGGCGAGTTCAGATTCCGCCTTAAGGCTACAAATGGCCAGATCATCGCTACCAGCGAAGGCTATAAGGCCATGAAGAGCTGTAAGAACGGTATCGCAAGTGTTCAGAAGAATGCTCCTGATGCAAAGATCGAGATGGAGAAATAATTAAGGATAATATTTGATGCGAAATATAACAGGGCAACCGCAGATTCAGGGTCTACGGTATGCCCTGTTTTTATTTATCTTAATAATTCTTTTTTTTATGTTCATAATTATATTAAGAAATTTATAAATACCTTAACCCGGGCTTTATTGTATTTATCCGGCACTCGCTTATAATTTTCTCAAAAGCAAAAAAGTTGCGGTGCTCTGATTTCTGCCGCAGCAAGAAGAAACCAGGAGGATTTATATGAACGAGGAGAGATCGGAAATAATGGGAGAACAGGGGTATGAGAACGTGAAAAGTCGAAAGTATGATGACAGTTCGAAGGAAACCAAAGGCGAATATGGCTATGACAATGGAAAGAAAGAGAAGAGGCGTCGTATTCCGGCAGCAATATATTTTCTCCTTGTTGTCATGACAGCAGTGACAGTCAGCTCTGTATCGGTCTGTGCTGCCTGCATGAATAAGCAGAAGCAGAGTGACAAAAAAGTTACGGAAATGTCAAAGCAGATCGAACAGCTTGAACAGGTGCAATCAGACAATAAAGCAGCGGCATCGGAGGAGGAGAAGAGGATCAGCGAACTTCAGCAGCTTGTTGCCGAAATGAATGAAAAGAAAAATGATGCTAAAGAGAACGATGTTCAGATTGCAGGACAGTATGTTATAAAATCAACTGAAAATATCTCAAATGCGTATATCTCGGGAGATACATCAGCGCTTAATGATGAAGAAAAAGAAACTCTCGATATGGCGAAGGCGATTCTTGATGAGATAATCAAGGATGGCATGACAGACCTTGAGAAGGAGAAGGCAGTTTACGACTGGATGACTTCAAATCTTTCTACCGGTGAAGGAATTACTTCTGTTATTCCGGGAACCAGTCCAAACTGTGATAATCCACACGGTGTTCTGAAATACAGAAAGGCTGTATGCGTTGGTTATGCAACAACCTTCAGACTCTTTATGCAGATGATGGGCATTCCATGTAAAGTAGTTCATAACAGTGACTGCTTCCATTCATGGGCACTTACACAGATAGATGGTCATTGGTATCATACAGATATTTACAGTGATGTTGGTGTTGGTAATTATGCAAATTTCAACTTATCGGATGAAATGATGGCCAGTGTACAGTGGGATAGAGATGCTTTTCCTGCTGCTGATTGTCTGGATGCCAACCTGATTGTGGGAGATGCTTCAGAGATTAAGGATGCTACGGAAATCCCTGCTGCTATCAGAGCGATTCTTGATAATAAAGAGGAACAGCATATCGTCAGGGCATTCCGTTACAAGGGTGATGATCCCGACGGATTCTGTGTCAAAGTCGGAATGATGATGACCTCTTTGACAAATAACATGTATAACAGTTATGAATACTCAAGCTATATGGTTGATACAAGAATGCTAATGGTTGAGGGTGATGTGATCCTGATCATAACAATTGATAATATGCAGGATTATAACAACGATGAAACGCAGGATCAGTATCAGGATCAGGATTCTATGGGTATTACGGATGAAGATATGGATGAAATGAGAAATGCTCTGAATGCTGCTTTCTCGGATATGTTCGGCGATATGGATGTGAGCTTGGAGATTTATTAAAATGGAGGCCTGGATTATAGATGAGAATAATTAAAACGATAATTGTAATTCTGGTGGTATGTGTTGCGGCAGGAGCACTTACCTCCTGCGGTAAGAAAAACAGCGGAGAGGTTGTGGCTGAAGAAGATAATACCGTCACAAACAGTGGGACGGATGAGACATATAGTGGTAAAGACATCGACGAAAACAGCGAAGATCGTGACGGAGGAAGCGATAAGAACTCTGATGATAAAGAAGGCGATAGTAACAGTGCAGACAGTAATAATGACAATGGTGATGCCGGCGTAAATAAAGATAAAGCAGATATGAAGGCGCTTGCAGAGGAGTGTATAGCTGCAGACAGCAGCCTTCCTGCAATGCTTACCATTGATTCGGATGTTGCTGATGCTTCAAGGCAGTTCGCATATATTTCCAATGTGGATTATGACCTTGTTGACAGCTTCTTTCTGGCATATTCAGAGGCGGGACTTGCTGATGAGATAGCTGTTATAAAGATGAAGGACAGTGCAGACGCAGAAACCATGAAGAAGTCACTGGAGGAGCATATAGACGACAGGATCAAGCTGTTCACTTCTTACCAGGCCGATCAGGTTGAAAGAGTTGAGAAGAACAGCTGCTACAAGAATGGTGAGTATGTTGTCCTGATAATATGTGATGGTAAAAATAAGGTCAGAAAGGTGATAGATAATTATATCAACCAGTGATAACCGGAAAATATCCTAAATAATGCTTTTTCCGCTTTACAATTGAAAATGCGTGATTTATAATCTGTGATAGCTTTATTTTATATGAGGCAATGCCTCATCATCGATGAACAGTAAGCTCAGCGAGTCGAAAGACTGCACAGCAGAAAAAGTTTATCGATGGCATAAACTAATCTTCATATAATTAACTCTATGATGAGAAGAGTAGGTTGTGTGAAATGTCACAGAGAAAGACGCCTGACGAAATCGTGAGATGATCTTATGGTTCGGAGTCAGTGCTGGAAGCGTCCGGCATAGTAGCCTTCACGAAAACTACCTCGGAGAGACCTGCAAACAGGTACGGTGATTCCGTTATAATCAGAATGAGAGATCCGCTTCAGGAGATGGTTGTCATGAGACGATCCGGATTAACCGGAGTCTTTTGGCCGGTTGCCGGAATAAGCGGATAAGCCGGGTGGAACCGCGCAACAGAGTAACTTGCGTCCCTTGTGTCACTATATGTGATGCGAGGGACTTTCATTTTTTAAGGAGGAAGAGAAAAATGTCAAGAGAAGATATGACAAAAGAGGAATACCGCGAGTATTTCCTTGCAAATTACCGCCATTCAATGGCACACATTCTTGCAAAAGCAGTTATCGAGATATTTGGAAAGGAAAATGTACAGTATGCCATCGGTCCTCAGATCGATGATGGTATGTACTATGATTTCGTCCTTCCAAGAACAGTTACCAAGGATGATTACAAGCTCATCGAGGATAAGATGCGTGAGATCATCAAGCGTCGTGAGGATTGGAAGCGCGAGGAGATCAGCCGTAATGCAGCCCTTGAGATGTTCAAGGATCAGAAGTTCAAATACGAGATCATCGAGGATCTTCCGGAAGATGAGCTTCTTACAATTTATTACACAGGTGAGGATTATGTGGATCTCTGCCGCGGACCTCACGTATTTAACTCAGAAGAGCTTATGAACGTTGCCTTCCAGATCAAGTCTGTTTCAGGCGCTTACTGGAGAGGCGATGAGAATAAGGATCAGCTTCAGAGAATTTACGTTTATACCTTCCCTGACAAGAATGCTCTGAAGGAGCATCTGGCTTTCATCAAGGAGGCTATGGAGCGTGATCACAAGAAGATCGGACCTGAGCAGGAGCTCTTCATGTTTGATGAGTCTGCACCTGGTATGCCTTACTGGCTTCCAAGGGGCTTCAAGCTCTACAATGCTATGCTTTCCTTCTGGAGAGGAATCCACGAGGAGCACGGTTATCAGGAGATCCTTGCGCCTGTTATCAATCATAGAAGACTCTGGGAGACATCAGGACACTGGGGTCATTACAAGGAAAATATGTTCCTCGTTACATCCGCATCAACCAATGATAAGGGTGAAGAGGAGATAAATACAGATATTCAGTACGCTATCAAGCCTATGAACTGTCCAAACGCTATCAACGTATACAAGAATGGGCTTCACAGCTACAAGGAGCTCCCTATTCGCTACAGCGAGACTCAGGTTATTCACAGACGTGAGAAGAGCGGCGAGCTTAACGGACTTTTCCGTGTTCAGATGTTCCATCAGGATGATGATCACACCTTCCTTACAGAGGATATGATCGAGGACGAGATCGGCGACATCATGGACATCGCAAAAAACATCTACGAGACCTTCGGTCTTACCTATGCTGCAGAGCTTTCAACAAGACCTGAGGATTTCATGGGTGCACCTGAGCTCTGGGACGCAGCTGAGGCTTCTCTTAAGAGAATTCTTGATAAGAAATACGGCGAAGGAAATTATGAGATCAACGAGGGAGACGGAGCCTTCTATGGTCCGAAGATCGACCTTAAGATGAAGGACTGCCTCGGACGTGAGTGGCAGATGGGTACCATCCAGCTCGACTTCCAGCTTCCGCTTAACTTTGATCTGAAATACGTTGCTCAGGACGGTACACAGAAGAGACCTGTTATGATCCACAGAGCTATATTTGGCTCATTTGAGAGATTCATCGGTATACTTATCGAGAATTTCAAGGGCGCATTTCCTTTCTGGCTCTCACCTTATCAGGTTGGTATCGTACCTATCAGGGAAGAACACAATGAGTACGCAAAGAAGGTTGAGAAGGCTCTCCGCGCTGCAGGTATCCGTGTAGAGGCTGATTACTCAGACGAAAATATGAAGAACAAGATCAAGGGCTTCAAGAAATATAAGGAGCCATACATCCTTGTTCTCGGTGATAAGGAAGCAGAGGAAGGTACTGTTTCCGTAAATATCAGAGGAAACAAGCAGGCAAACGGTGTTCCGCTTGAGAAGTTCGTTGAGATCTGCAGAAAGCAGAATACTGAATATACACTTGAGCTTGTTGAGGAGTTCTAATACCTGTTCCGTTATACGATAAATGGGGGATGACATGGGATTTGAATTGAAGAGTGATCCGGATGTTAATATTGATGAACTGGTCAGTACAGCCGGGGAGAAGGGATTCTTCTATGATGATTCCGGACCAAATGATTACGGTGAGATACTTCGGCTTTACCAGATTGGAAAGCAGCTGAATGACGAATATGAAATGCAGTATAACAATACCTTCATCAGAGAGAAGGAAATAAGGAGTAATCTTAAACATGCCATTATATATCTGAGTATTTATGTTGGTATGTTTGTTCTGGATGAACTGGTGAAATTCGTATTCGGCCTGATTCCGGGTACGACAAATACTGCCAAAGGCTTTCTTGCGCTGCTTCATTATATACTGCTGTTAGGTATTGTGGTTGGTGCTGTTCTGGTAGCGGTGCCGTTCGCCGTGAATCTTCTCAAACAGTATTATCTATACAAGATGCTTACCGATCCGACACCGAAACTGAATGATGACAGAGCAAAATATAAAGTCATCACACTGGCTGATGAAAGAAGATTTCTTCAGGGAAAGCTGGCTGAATATCAGAGGCTTTATGGTGCGATGGAAAAACTCGATAAAAGATGCAAAGGGATGTTCTACAGTTATGAAAATAAAAAGCAGGCCGATGAACTCATGGCAAGCTTTGACAGAAAGACGATAGCCGATATGCATCGCTTCTCAAATGTCGAGGAATTCAGGGCAAAGAGTATTACCGGTAAGGAAAGTATCAGTGCCTGGTGGATATTTATCGGTGCACTAATACCTTTGGTGATAGCTATATTCTCTATTGCCAACGGATTGGGGGAAACACATATAGCCGGATTTATGTGATGTTCGCAGCTGACGGGGACGATGAGCGATAAGCTGATTGGGAAAGTATACGGAAACAAAAAATGAGAGGATTATGAAAAATGAAAGGATTTATTGACGGCGTAACAGAGGTCAATAATGCGATCAATGAAGAGGTCTGGGGCTGGCCGGCCCTTATACTGCTTGCATTTGTTGGCATATTGATGACGGTTCTTACGAAGTTTTTCCAGATAACCCACTTCGGATACTGGATGAAGCATACGATAGGAGCCATATTTGGCGATAAACATGTAAGAAGCCATACTAAGGACAAGACCATATCTCAGTTCCAGTCTCTTTGTACTGCTCTGGCTGCTACAGTCGGAACCGGAAATATCGTAGGTGTTGCCGGTGCAATCGCGCTCGGCGGTCCGGGAGCTGTATTCTGGATGTGGGTAATCGCCTTCTTCGGAATGATGACAAACTACTCGGAGAATGTACTTGGTATCCTTTACAGAAGGAAGAACAAGGACGGCGAATGGTGCGGAGGTGCTATGTATTATCTCCGTGACGGTCTGGGAGCAAAGAAGAACTGCAAGAAGATCGGTGCCATCCTGGCTGTGCTTTTCTCATGCTTCTGCTTACTTGCTTCGTTCGGAATCGGAAATATGAGCCAGGTAAATGCCATGGTTTCAAACGTAAGGCATACAGTCAAGATCCCGCGTCTTGCAATCGGTATCTTCCTTTTCATTGCAGTAGGTCTGGTAGTTGTCGGTGGAATCAAGAGAATTGCTACAATTACTGAGAAGCTTGTTCCTACAATGGTTATTCTCTTCCTTCTCGGAACCTTTATTATCATTGGTATGAATATCAGCACAATTCCTGCTGTATTTGAATCTATTTTTAAGGGCGCATTTAATCTGAAGAGTGCAGCCGGCGGTACCGTAGGATCAGGTATAGCACTCGCTATGGAGTGGGGTATGAAGAGAGGCGTTTTCTCGAATGAGGCTGGTCTCGGTTCTTCGGTAATGGTTCATTCAAGTTCAAATGTCAAGGAGCCTGTAAGACAGGGCATGTGGGGTATCTTCGAAGTATTTGCGGATACTATCATTGTATGTACTCTGACAGCTCTGACCATACTAAGCAGCGGTGCAGTTAATCTTGATACCGGTCTTCTTACAGAAAAGGGTACAGAGGTCGGTAAGGATGCTCTGATGAGCTATGCTTTTGAGCAGCATTTCGGCAAGCCGGGTTCAATCTTCATCGCACTTGCAATCCTGCTCTTTGCATATTCGACGGTTCTCGGCTGGAGCCATTACGGAACCAAGGCTTTCGAGTATCTCTTTGGAACGAGCAAGATCATGATCTATCGTATTATTTTTGTAATTATCGTTCTCGCAGGATCAATGCTTGAAGCTCAGCTTGCATGGGATATTTCGGATACCTTCAACGGACTTATGATGATCCCTAACCTTATCGGTGTGCTGGTTCTGTCGCCGCAGGTTATGTCATGCACGAAGAACTATGTGGACAGAAAATTCAGGCATAAGGATATCAAACCGATGCTGTCGATGTTTGAGGATGTTGAGGAGTCACAGGAGACTCTCCCTGAAGAGAACTGATTTAAGAGAAGATTAATCAAATATATGAGCTGCAGATGATATAATACACTTGGCGGCATGAAGTGAAACACGCAGGATGCTTTGTCCTGCGTGTTACGTATTTTATTGGTGTAGGAAAATGAATAAGATATTTATAGTTGAAGATGAAAAGGCGATAAGGGAAGAGCTTCTGACTTTTCTGACTAATTCCGGTTATGAAGCGGAGGCACTGACAGATTTTAAAAATGCCAAGGCAGAGATCCTTGCTGCCGATGCAGACCTTATACTTATGGATATAAATATACCTTATATGAACGGCGAGGTTCTTCTGTCGGAACTCAGGAGAGAGACTGATGTTCCTGTGATCATGGTGACAAGTAAGAATTCCGAGGTTGATGAGGTTCTTTCAATGAGCTATGGTGCAGATGATTACATCACGAAGCCTTACAATCCTGCTATTTTGCTGCTCAGAATTTCTGCGGTTCTTAAGAGATACAACAGGGGAAGAGAAGCGGCCGTGTCGGAGTCCTACGGAGGCTTCGTGGTTGACGCGACGCGTGGAAGTCTGTCTGATGGTACGACGGAAATCGTTCTGACCAAGAATGAGATGATCATATTTGAAGCACTTCTTGAGAAGAAGGGGCGTATCGTATCAAGAGATGAAATAATGACAAGGCTCTGGGACAGTGAGGAATATATAAATGATAATGCACTTACCGTAAATATCAGCCGTCTCAGGACAAAGCTGGCAGAGCTTGGCATGCCGGACGCTATCGAGACAAGGAAGAAACAGGGGTATATTTTGAAGGAGCAATCATAACAGTACGAGCAGGAATAACCGAAGAGACTGATAAGAAGAAGCCGGGGTATTGGATAAAACGGTGGTTGATGACTGTTATGCCGGGGAGACTGTGAAGTGAGATTTCTGGATTATATTAAGGATCATATTGTAGCAATAGTTATAGAGATTACGGCGCTCGTGGCAAGTAATATTTTCATGAGTGCGTTTAAGATTAATGTCGGACTGCGTATTGCGGTTACGACAGTTTTTGTGATGGCCTTTTTAATTTCTTTTCTGTGGGATTTCTGGAGAAGAAGCAGATTTTTTAACAAGATAGAGGAGAACCTGAGGCAGCTTGATCAGAAATATCTGATCGCTGAAACACTTGAAGAAGCGGATTATTATGAGGGCGCATTCATAAATGAAATGATCCGTGAGATGGGAAAAGCCATGTATGAGCACGTTGCTGAGGCGAGGAGATATGCAGGAGATTTCAAGGAATATATAGAAATGTGGGTTCATGAGGTGAAGCTTCCAATCGCAGCATTGCTTCTCAGAGTGAATAATCTTCGTGAGGAGCTTTCGGAGGAGATGGATATTACTGAAGCCGAAACAGCAGAATGTGATGAGATGGCAGGACCAAATATCGGAACGGTAGAGGATGAATTGACAGGAATCCAAGATGATGCGACAGTCGGGAATGTTGAGCATGAAAATGTTGCAAAACGTATCCGCGAGCTCGCAGAGGCTGAGGAGCAGCTGCGCCGCATCAACGATCATATCGAGCAGGTGCTTTACTATGCAAGAAGTGAAAATACTGAGAAGGATTACGTGATCCGAGAGACGAAGCTCGGAAGGACGGTGGCCTCGGTTCTTCAGACCAACAGAAGTTTTATTCAGGAAAAGGGAGTCGCCCTGAAGGTGCACGATTTGGACAGAACTGTTGTGACTGACAGCAAATGGCTGGAATTTATACTCAGTCAGTTCCTGAGTAACAGTCTGAGATATACTTCGGCCGAGAAAGAGCCGCTGATTGAGATTTATTCGGAAGAGAAGGGCGGAGATACGGTTATTCATTTCAGGGATAACGGTACAGGCATACCTTCCGAGGAGCTTGGACGTATCTGGGACAAGACCTTCACAGGAACCAACGGAAGGCTTGACGGCAGTCAGTCGGAGGGGCACTTCGGCTCCACCGGTATGGGACTTTACATAGTGAAAAAACTCTGCAGCAAGCTGGGACACAGGGCTGCCGCAGAATCTGAATATGGTGAGTTTACTGATATGATGATAATTTTCGGGAAGAATGATGTTTATAAAATATGATACAGAAACACAGAATAGTTAAGGACTGTTCAGGAAAACAGGTGATTAGTTGTAATAAAAACATCAACATTACAAAATTGTAATGTTAAGTAATATTGAAAAAACGACCGGAGGACAGATCTGGTGTAGATTATGCATATAGCAAATAAAAACGCAGTGAAACTGAGCTGCAGAAATGGTTGATCATTATGCTGTTGATCATAAAGCTCAGGCTGCACCAGACGAGGGAGGTCCAGAAATGGAACATGTATTAAGTATAAAAAATGTTGAAAAATACTACGGAAGCAAGTCGAGCCTGACCAAGGCACTTGACGGCATATCATTTAATGTTGACAGAGGCGAGTTTGTTGCAATAATGGGTGCTTCGGGAAGTGGTAAGACGACTCTTCTTAACTGTATTTCCACAATAGACAGAGTTACGGCCGGAGAGATTTATCTTGAGGATACAAATGTTACTCTCCTGAAGGGCAAGGAACTGAACCGTTTCAGAAGGGATAAGCTGGGTTTTATCTTCCAGGATTTTAACCTTCTGGATACTCTGACAGGTTATGAAAATATAGCTATCGCGCTTTCTATCAAGGGAGTGCCGGTTGTCGAAATAGATAAAAAGGTTAAGGAAGTTGCGGAGGAGCTGGGTGTCAGCGATGTTCTTGCAAAATACCCTTATCAGATGTCGGGCGGCCAGAAGCAGAGGATCGCTTCAGCCAGGGCTATCGTAACGGAGCCGAGCCTTATACTTGCTGATGAACCGACAGGAGCTCTTGATTCGAAGTCATCGAAGCTGCTGCTCGAAAGGATCAGGAACCTTAATGAGACAATGAATGCGACCATAATGATGGTTACACATGATTCGTTTACGGCAAGCTATTCCAAGAGAGTACTCTTCATCAAGGATGGTAAGCTTTTTAACGAGATAATCCGCGGAAATGACAGCAGAAAGCAGTTCTTCGACAAGATCATTGACGTTGTTACCCTGTTAGGAGGTGACATCAGCGATGCTCTGTAGGATGGCAATAAAAAATATCAAAAAAAGTATTCGTGACTATGCGATATATTTCTTTACACTTGTTATAGGTGTATCAGTTTTCTATGTATTCAACGCGATAGAGGATCAGACCTCGTATATGGTTATTTCCAAGGATACAAGGGAAATGGCGAGGATTCTCGGAACAGTTCTTTCAGGTCTCAGCGTTTTTGTGGCAGTTGTGCTGGGACTACTCGTGGTTTTCGCCAGCAGATTCCTGATGAAGAGACGAAATAAAGAGTTTGCGACCTACCTTCTTCTCGGAATGAGCAAGGGCAGCATTGCCGGAATAATGTTTTTCGAAACAGTGATAATCGGACTTATCTCACTTGTTTTCGGACTCCTTATTGGAACAGGCCTGTCACAGCTTATGAGTGCCCTTGTTGCAAATCTTTTTGAAGCAGACATGACGAGCTTCCGTTTCATGGTTTCATCGGGTGCAATTGTTAAGACCATAATCAATTTTGCGGTGATCTATATCATAGTGATCATATTTGATACATTTATGGTTGGTAAGACAAATCTCATCAATCTTATGCAGTCGGCTAAGAAGAGCGAAAAGGTCAGACTCAAGAATCCTGCGCTCTGCGTGATAATCTTTGTAGCAGCTGCCACAGTTCTTGGATTTGCATATCATATCGTATTAAATCTTGATCTTGGCCTCTCGGGAAGAGATGCATTATTTAAGTTCAGCGGAGCCATAGTTCTCGGTGCAGTCTCAACCTTCTTCATTTTCTGGTCCGTTTCAGGCCTCCTGCTAAGATTACTTATGTCCTTCAAGAAGAGGTATTTCAGAAGGCTCAACTGTTTTACGATGAGGCAGCTCAGCAGCTCCGTAAATACCATGGTTGTGTCGATGACTATTATCTGTCTCCTGCTATTTTTCACGATCTGTGGACTTTCGGCTGCATTTTCACTCAGAAATTCAATCAACAGTACACTCAGGGAAAATGCAAATGTGGACTGGTCTCAGGCTATATATGTTGACGAAGGCCTGATCGATGCGATGGATGGATCAACAGGCAGAATCTATGTAGTCGATGAAAATGGTAATGTTGATGTAAGGGAACTGGACACCGACAGCTTTGCCGGAAAAACACCATATGAGATATGGCAGAATGCCGGAGAATCTTCTGATGAGAGCATGAGCTTTGTTACGGAATACGTAAAGAAAGCTAATAACAGAGAGTTCTTTGAAAAATATGGTCCGGAATACATGGACTGTCTCAGTGAATACGCTATAGTATCCGTATATTATGCACCGGGACTTACACCAAAGGAAGTTATGGGACCGGGCTATGACAAGCTGATGAAGGATAATCCGAATGCGGAGTTATCGGCGGATTATGAAATTGATCATGAAAGAATAGTTAAGGTTTCCGAGTATAATCGGATGGCCAAGCTAAGAAACTACCCGACTGTTGAACTCTCAGAGGATGAATATGCCGTAGTTGCCAATTACAGGCAGATAATCGGTTACAGAAATATAGGTCTCAGAAGTGGCCAGAGTATCGAGGTTTATGGAAAGACTCTTAAGCCAAAATATAATAAGTGCGTTAAGGGCGGCATGAATATGAGCAGCTCTTCAGAGGACGGCGGCTTTATCGTTGTTCCGGATTCGGTAATCGAAGCAGCCGGAGACAAGGCTATGCTTTGCAGGAAGGCGCTTTACGGAAATTATAACCTTTCCGGCATGACCAAGGCTGAGATGGACGAGAAGATTACGGATATCGTAAACGGATATAGGCCGGATCATAATGACGCTGATTATATGAATATTGAAAACGGACACTTCTCGGCTACGAAGACGGAGATTGTTGAGAATTCCATCGGTTTTACTGCTATTTCAACCTTCCTCTTCCTTTATCTCGGAATAATCTTCCTCATCACCAGTGCTGTAATGCTTGCACTTAAGGCACTTTCGGACAGTGCGGACAGCATCGAGAGGTATGAGATGCTCAGAAAGATCGGTGTGGACGAGAAGGATATCAGAGGTTCATTATTCCGTCAGCAGGGGATGTTCTTTGTACTTCCGCTTCTCCTTGCACTGTTCCATTCCATCTTCGGAATCAGGTTTATAAATAAAACATTGATCGTATTTAGCGATACACATATACTTTCGGCAATAGTTGCTACGTCAGGTATCATTATCTTTATATATGGCGGGTATTTCCTCATAACTTATCTGTACAGCAGACAGATAATAAAGGGTAAGAATACATTGAAAAATCCGCTGTAAAATGGTATATTTTAACGTAGGGGTATTGTATCTATTCATGGCCCGGGCAGTTGATGCATCCGGGCCGATGTTATTTTATATATTTATAAAAAAACGGATGTTTCGAGATTTACGGAGCTTAGTGATCCGGTCAGAACAGACCGTTATAATGATACAGTAAACTATTAATATATCAGGTTTTCGGGGGCGTAGTCGTGGAAGAGCAGAAACTTAAAGCAGAAGTCAAAAATATAGTCGATGATATTCTTAAGGATTACGAAAAGAACAGGGATATCGATATACAGAACGTGAACGGCCAGCCGGATAAGGATGCGGTCGTAGATATCCTGAACAAGATAATCCATATTATTTATCCCGGATATTTCAGAAGTAAAGTATATAAGAGCTACAACGATAATTACAGAATGTCGGTGCTGATAGAGGACGTTATCTACAATCTGAGGAAGCAGATAAGGATAGCTCTGATGCACAGGCTTGATTATGTTGCGGACAGAGACGCGGCAATGGCAGAAGCGGATGCTTCGGGTATCACAAGTGCCGGAGCTATTTATAAATATGAGGAGCTGAGCGATAAGGCTGAGAGACTGACGCTGGAGTTTTTCAAGCAGATCCCGAAGATAAGGGAATACGTAGATACGGATATTCAGGCAACCTTTGACGGTGATCCTGCAGCGTACGACAAGGAGGAGATCGTTCTTTCTTATCCGGGTCTTCGGGCGACAACGATAAATCGTATTGCCCATGAGCTGTATTTACTGGATGTTCCGCTTATTCCGAGGATCATGACCGAGTATGCTCACAGCAGAACCGGTATTGATATTCATCCGGGTGCGACACTCGGAAAATACCTTATGATCGATCACGGAACCGGTGTGGTTGTCGGTGAGACCTCCATCATCGGTGAGCACGTTAAGATATATCAGGGCGTTACGATAGGAGCGCTGTCGACCAGCGCAGGACAGGGACTCCGCGGTGCGAGGAGACATCCGACAATCGAGGATCACGTTACTATCTATTCGGGAGCATCAATCCTTGGCGGTGAAACGGTCATCGGAGAGGGTGCTGTTATAGGCGGTAATGCATTTATCACCTCATCCATCAAGGCAGGAGCGAGAGTCAGCATCAAGAACCAGGAGCTTTCGATAAAGGGCACCGGTGCTGTCGAGACCAGCGAGATGGATATGGGCGAAGCGTGGTATTACATGATCTAACGGAGCGGCTGCAGGAATAATCAGATGCTGACAACGAACTGCCTGCAGGGAGTTGTATGCAGATGATTATTACTATAGATTGCGAAGCAATTCATCATCAAACAATAAGCAATGTAGTTACGACGGGCTGCGAAGCAGACCGGTTTGATGATTGCAGACGCATAACATGTTTGATGAGTGCAGACGCGTGGTTGACTGGATACCGGAGGGGCGTTAGCCCCGGAGAATTATGAGATGCGATATTTGCTTCTCAATATATATACAGAAGGGCGGTTACAATGAAGGTAGTATTACTTGCAGGAGGTTTCGGAACCAGAATATCCGAGGAATCGGAATATGTCCCGAAGCCGATGATCAAGATAGGTGGAATGCCGATACTCTGGCATATAATGAAGGAGTATTCATATTATGGGTTTAATGATTTCATCGTGTGCGCGGGCTATAAGCAGCACGTGGTGAAGGAATGGTTTGCGGATTATTTCCTGCATACCTCGGATATAACCTTCGATTTTACGGAAGGCAACAAAATGATAATCCACGACAAGCATACCGAGCCGTGGAAGGTAACGGTTGTAAATACAGGTCTCTACACCATGACCGGCGGGCGTATCAAGCGTATACAGAAATATGTCGGTGATGAGAGATTTATGATGACCTACGGTGATGGTGTCTGCGATGTTGATATGAACGAGCTTCTGAAGTTTCATGAGGATCATGGCAAGATCGCAACCCTGACCTCCGTTATCATCGAGCAGCAGAAGGGGGTTCTTGAGATCGGCGGCGACAATGCAGTCCGTTCCTTCAGAGAGAAGAGTGCCATCGACGGCAGCCCGATCAATGCGGGCTATATGGTTTTCGAACCTTCGGTTTTTGATTACATCGACGGTGACGAAACTGTCCTCGAGCGCGACACACTTTCTCGTCTCGCTGACGAGGGTCAGCTGATGTCCTATAAGCACAGCGGTTTCTGGCAGTGCATGGACACAAAGAGAGAGAAGGATGTGCTGGAAAAAATATGGGCGGAGGGAAATGCTCCGTGGAAGAAGTGGGATGAATAAATATGAAATTATCGGATTATGTATTTGAATTTTTAAAGAATAAGGGCGTCAGAAATGTATTTATGCTTTCAGGGGGAGGAATCATGCATCTTGTGGATTCTCTCGGAAGAAGCGGTATAAAATATATCTGCTGCCATCATGAACAGGCTGCGGCGATCGCAGCACAGGCCGCGACAATGTATGATGAACAGCCTGCTGTATGCCTTGCAACGACCGGACCGGGAGGTACAAATACACTCACGGGCTGTGCGGCTGCTTATGTTGATTCTACACCGGAGATCTATATTACAGGTCAGGTGAAGACAGCGGATTTTGCATCCTTAAGAAATGTAAGGCAGTTTGGCGCACAGGAAAACGATATTATTTCCATGGCAAAACCGGTTACTAAATATGCAGTTCTTGTTACCGATGCCGGCAGGATAAGATATGAACTTGAGAAGGCTTATTATATAGCTACTCATGGCAGAAAGGGTCCGGTCTGGCTGGATATCCCGCTGGATATTCAGGCGGCTGAAATTAGTCCGGAGGAACTTGAAGGATATACTCCTGAAGAGGATGACGTAGTACCTTCTGATGAGATCGTGAAAGAAATAGCAAAGGTACTTGCCGGTGCAAAGAGACCGCTTTTACTTGTCGGACAGGGTGCGGTTGCAGCGGGCGCGTATGATAAGGTCAAAGAGCTTGTCAGGCTGACAAAAATCCCGGTTGTAACGACCTGGAGAGTGCAGGATCTTATGGGCTTTGATGAGGAGGGCTTTTACGGAAGTCCGGGACTTCAGGCACCAAGATATTCAAATATCATTGTGCAGAACTGTGATGCGCTTCTTGTTCTGGGAAGCCGTCTGGATAATATGATAACGGCTTTCAACGAGGAACACTTTGCATTTAATGCAAAGAGGATGATCGTTGATACAGACGAGAATGAGATAAATAAACTTAATATGCCGGGTAAGATCGGTGTTACATGCGATGTGGGAGTATTCCTTGAGAAGCTTCTGGCTGAACCGGCTATCACCGGCTGGAACAGTGATCTGTCGAAATGGATCGCTTCCTGCAACGCGATCAAGGAGAGATTCCCTATACTTAAGGAGAAACAGGATAAAACGGAATTTGTGGATCTGTATCAGGTGACAATGAGTATTTCCGAGAACTGCAAAGAGGATGATGTTATCGTAATATCATCTACCAGCAGATGTAATACGGCAGGACATATTGCTTTCAAACATAAGAAGGGACAGAAGACCATTTCATCAATGGGAATGGGTTCAATGGGATTTGCCATACCTTCTGCAGTGGGAGCGTATTTCCAGAGCGGAAAAAGAGTTGTTGTTATCGAGGGTGACGGAAGCCTTCAGCTGAATATACAGGAGCTTGAGACCATCAAGGCCTACGGAGTGGATGCCAAGATGTTTATCTTCGACAACCGTGGATATGCGGCTATTACGACTATGCAGGACAGGAATTTCGACAGCTTTTATGTCGGAAGTAATGAAAAGAGCGGGCTCTTCATGCCGGACACCGGACGTATAGCTGATGCATATCAGATACCATTCTTTAAGATCGAGAATGAATCTGAGATAGCAGATACCGTTAAAAAGGTTATGCAGACAGAGGGACCGGTTATTTGCGAGATCAGAGGATCACTGTATTTTGATGAGATTCCGAAATGTATCTCCAGTGTTAATCCTGAAACCGGAAAGAGGGAATCGGCGGTACTTGAGAATCCGTATCCGTTCCTTTCCTCAGATGAGCTTGAAGAGATCATGACTTTTATGAAGCAGTGACCGGGCAGAAAATCGTTACAGAGATAGACGATCACCGGTATGAGACAGTCACAGGGAAAAGCATAAATCGTTAAATACAGAAGGAAATCATTGGTTATCAGATGGATAAAGATGATCTTTATGCTGATATAAATAAAATACGTAAACGGAGGGGTTAAAAATGGCATTATATGATAAACCGTTATTTATATTTGAGATGGCAAATAACCATCAAGGGAGTGTAGAGCATGGAAAGAGAATAATCAGGGAGATGGCAGAAGCCGTAAAGGATTACAGAGAGAGCTTTGATTTTGCCTTCAAATTCCAGTACAGAGATCTTGATACCTTTATCAGACCTGATTATCGAGACAGAGACGATGTGAAGAATGTTAAGAGATTTAAGGACACACGTCTTACTCAGGAGCAGTTCCTTGAACTGAAAAAAGCTGTTGAAGATGAAAATATGTTTACTATCTGCACCGGTTTCGATGAGGTTTCGGTCGGAAGGATAGCTGAGCAGGGATATGATGTGATCAAGATCGCAAGCTGCTCGTTTAATGACTGGCCGCTGCTTGAGGCGATAGCAAAAACAGAGATGCCGGTAATCGCATCAACAGCTGGAGCTGTGACAGAGGATATTGATAAGGTTATTTCCTTCTTTGAACACAGAAATATCAATCTTGCAATCATGCATTGTGTAGCTGAATATCCTACACCGAACGATCACCTTCAGCTGAATCAGATAGATTTTCTGAAGCAGAAGTTTCCGACACATATCATCGGTTTTTCTACGCATGAGGATCCATGGAACATGGAGCCTGTTAAGATGGCGGTTGCCAAGAACGCAAGAATATTTGAAAAGCATGTCGGTGTTCCTACGGATACGATAACCCTGAACGGTTATTCTGCAAATCCTGAACAGGTTAAGGAATGGGTTAAGACAGCCTATGATGCTTTTGTTATGTGCGGTGTTCTCGGTGAAAGATATAAATCTCTTGAGAAGGAACAGAGCGATCTTGCAAATCTCCAAAGAGGCGTATTTGCGAAGCGTGACCTGGCTCCGGGTGAGGAGCTTAATCCTGACAATACCTATTATGCATTCCCGTGCGAAAAGGGTCAGCTTCTTACCAAGAATCTTTCAAAGTATTCAAGGATGAATGTCACGGATAAGGAGATCAAAAAGGATCAGCCAATCTACCTTGGTAATATTTCGATAACTGACTGCTATGACAGAGTTTCCGAAATGGTGAGGAAGGTTATGCATGTTCTGAAAAAGAGCAACGTTACCATTCCTGTGGACAGCAAGTGCGAGATATCGCATCACTATGGAATAGATAACTTTGAAGAAACGGGAGTTACACTTATTGACTGTATTAACAGAGAATACTGCAAGAAGCTTCTTGTGGTTCTTCCGGGACAGTCACATCCTGTACATCTGCATAAGCAGAAAGAGGAAACCTTTACAATCCTTTACGGCTCTCTTGATGTTGAATGTGATGGTGTTAAGAAGCATATGAAGAAGGGCGAGAGCATGACGGTGCACAGAAATGCAAATCACAGCTTCAGTTCTGAAGAGGGCTGTGTTTTCGAAGAGGTTTCAACTACTCATTACAAGGATGATTCATTCTATGAGAAGCAGAGTGAGTTTGTAAATCCGAGAAAGACCAAGGTTTATATTACGGCGGATATGGTAGAAAAATATCAGCTTAATTGATTACAGAAAACGAGATTTTTGCTAAGAGAATATAGACAGTTTATTTGAGATTATCAGGTGAACTAAAAAAATAACAGGATTTTACGGAGGATATAATGGCACTTAATACAAATGAACAGGCAGGAAGAAATTATTTAAAAGAAAAGAAACCAAGAGTATATGAAAAGGTTGTTAAGTTTAAAGAAAAATATGAGCGTGGAGAGAGTATAGCCATAATTCAGCTGCAGTATGATTATATCTGCAATATGAAATGTGAGCATTGCTCAATAAAGGAATTCCAGGGAAGAAAAGACAGAAAGATCACTCCTGCAGATGTTGGAAGACTTGCAGATCAGGCTGATGAGATGGGCCTTGCAAGATTTGTTATCAGTGGCGGTGAGCCGACTGTATTTCCGGATCTTGATGATGTTGTTAAGGCAATCGGCCCGGACAGATTCTACATCAACTGTGATACAAACGGATTTCTTCTTGCGAAGAAGGCAGAGCATCTGAAGGAGATAGGCATCGACAGAATGCAACTCAGTATCGACAGCCTTGATGCAGAAGCTCATGATGCTTTCAGAGGACTTAAGGGAGCATATGATCATGCAATCGAAGGCATCAAGGAGTGCCAGAGAATAGGGCTTCCTCTCTATATTCAGACTGTTGTTGACAGACCAAGACTTTATTCTGATGAATTCAAGAATTTCCTTGAGTATTTCAATGGAATGGGACTTATGGTATTTGTTTCATATGCTAAGCCGGTTGGCGCGTGGGCAAGACATTATGATAACCTTGTTAAGAAGGAAGATTTTGCCTATATGCATGAGCTGGAGCAGAAATACAGAGTATGTACGCATCTCACTCCGGCCTATGAGCTTGATATGGGATGTATCGGTGTTAAGGGCTTCATTACCGTAACAAGATTCGGTGATGTTCAGCCATGTCCGTATATTCATACTTCTATCGGAAATATCCTTGACACACCGCTTAAGGATATCATTCAGAGAGGACTTGATATCAAATATTTTGGTGAGCATGTTGATACCTGCCTGATCGCAGAGGATATGAATTTCATCAAGAAGCATATTGAACCACATATTTACGACAGGAAGGATGTTCCTGTGCCATGTGATGAAGTATTCTCTGAAGAAGACAGAACTCTTAAGCCATACTGGCTGAATCTGTAATAACCGGAATTGAAGCGTTTGGAGAAATCAGGAGTAATGTTGTGATTGAAATAAAGTCGGCAATTGTTACCGGTGGCACCGGTGTGACAGGAAACGCATTGATCCGATACCTTCTTGATAAGGGTGTTGAGGTGACGGCGCTTGTCAGAAAGAACTCGATAAGGGCAAAATATCTGCCGGAGCATGAAAAACTTCGGATAGTCTGGTGCGGCCTTGAAGAGTATGACAGTATTGACGATCAGCTGAGTGATCGTGAGTATGATGCATTTTTCCATCTTGCATGGGAGGGCTCAAAGGGTAAGGAAAAGGTTGCCAACAGAAATAATTTCAGGATGCAGAATATGAATACTACCTATGCGCTTGATGCGGTTGAATTGTGTCACAGACTGGGATGCGGAACATTTGTAATGACCGGTTCTCAGGCTGAATACGGACCGGTGGAAGGAGCCTGTTCGGAAAATAATCCGAAGCTCCCGGTAAATGGGTACGGTATGGCAAAGCTCTGCGCCGAAGGTATGACAAGGCTTCTGTGCCATGAATATGGTATCAGACATATATGGCCTATTCTGTTCAGCGTTTACGGACCGAGAGATGCCACGGAGAGCATGATCGATACAAGTATCCGTAATATTATGGATGGTATTGAGAATTCATATACAAAGGGCGAACAGATATGGAATTATCTGTATTCCTTTGATGCATCAAAAGCAATAGTTCTTCTTGCTGAGATGGGCGAGGACGGAGAGTTCTACAATGTTGCAAGTAAAGTTAATAAGCCTCTGGGAGATTATATTAGGGAGCTGTATGATACCGTGAAACCGGGAACCGAGCCCGTATTAGGCGGAAGACCGTATCCCGGCGGAAAGTTAATGTCTCTGCAGGCAGATACGACAAAGCTTGTTATGCTCACAGGATTTAAAGAGGACTATTCTTTTAAAGACGGGATTCGTGAGATCATGGAATCCCTGGATATTTAATGGACATTATGCCAGGAAATGGTGACGGATAATATGAGTATTAAATGCAGATTATGCGGTGCAGTACTGACAGGTGCACCGGTATTTGAACTTAATAATATGCCAAAGAGTGCACAGTTTTTTCCAGATGAATCTGAACTGGAAACAGAGAAAGGCATAGATATCATCTTATATCAGTGTGATGGCTGCGGCCATGTTCAGGCCAGTGGCGCACCGGTATCCTATTACAAGGATGTTATCAGGGCAACAGCGGTTTCCGGTGAAATGAAGGAATTCAGAACGAGGCAGTTTCGTGAGTTTGTTGAAGCTCACGGATTATCAGGGAAGAAGATAATTGAGATAGGGGCAGCGTTTGGTGACTATCTCGCTATTATGAGTGAGGTTAATGCTGATACCTATGGTCTCGAACATTCAGAGGAGTCTGTAAAGAAAGCAGAAAAGGCAGGACTCAGAATGATAAGGGGATTTGTCGAGGATGAGCAATATGACATCCCGGGAGCACCTTATGATGCATTTTATATAATGAATTATCTTGAGCACATCCCGGAACCTGTTTCCTTTCTGAAGGGTATCAGAAGAAATCTTTCCGAGGATGGAATTGGACTTGTCGAGGTTCCGAATTTTGATATGATGCTCAGACAGAATCTGTATTCGGAATTCATTCAGGATCATCTGTCTTACTTTACTGAGGCAACGCTCAAAACGGCTTTGGAGCTGAGCGGGTTTGAGGTTCTGGATATCAGAAGTATCTGGCATGATTATATCATCTCGGCTGTTGTCAGAAAGAGAAAGCTTCTTGACCTTACTCCTATGACAAGGCAGAGAGAGAAGATATATAATCTGATACATACATATATTGATGAATGTGAGAGTAAGGGATATAAGATTGCTGCATGGGGCGCGGGACATCAGGCTCTGGCAACGATCGCGCTTCTTGAGCTTGATAAGCATCTGGAGGTAGTCCTTGATTCAGCTGACTTTAAGCAGAATCTGTATACTCCGGGGACACATCTCAGGGTTGTTGCGCCGGGTAAGATGACCGAACTGGGTATTAATGCGGTTATCATTATGGCAGGAAGCTATTCGGATGAGATCGGAAGGATCATGGACGAGACATATCCTGATGTGGAATGGGTTATTCTCGGAAGCGACGGAATGCGTAAGAAAAATATGTAACACGGATATCATATGATCAGACTGATATGATTCGGAAAAGCGGGCAGTATGGACCTTAATAATGAAAATATAAATATTGATAACAGGAATGAAAAGTGTCCCGGCGAAAGAGCTGTTATAGATTACAGCCTCTTATATGAGCAGGCTGATGATGCAATACAGAGAGCGGAAACAGGACTTCCTTCTGAGGTTTTCTCCTTCGTTTCATCACTTACACCGATGGTAAACGTCGACCTTCTTGTTATAAAAAATGGAAAAGCGCTTCTGGCCTGGCGGGATGACGGAAGAAATCTGGGATGGCATATTCCGGGAGGAATAGTACGATTTAAAGAAACCTTTGAAGAGAGACTTCAGAAAACTGCCATGGCTGAGCTTGGATGCACGGTTCAGTATGATCCTGAACCCGTAAAGATAAGCGAGATAAGAATGTGGTACCAGAGAAGGGGACATTTTATTTCATTTCTTTATAAATGCACGCTGCCGGATGATTATGAGATAGATAATCACGGACTTTCGGAAACGGATGATGGATATCTGAAATGGTTTGAACATGAGCCGGAAGATCTGGTTGAAGGACAGGCGTGTTATAAGGGGATAATTGAAGGGATAATTTCTGCTGATCGGGATATTTGACAGGTTTAAGACTGATGATATTGAAAAGGATACAGGAAAGACACTATGAATAGTGAAATGACTAGTAATACAGATGAGAAAAGAATAAAAATATCTATAGTTACTCCGTGCTACAATGAAGAGGAGAATCTTGATGAGCTTATTTCCAGAGTAAGAGAAGTTATGGCAAAGCTTCCGGAGTATGATTATGAGCATATTTTCGCAGATAACTGTTCTAAGGATGGTACGGTGAAGAAGCTTAAGGAATATGCGAAGGAAGACAGTCGTATCAAGATCATCTGTAATCTGAGAAATTACGGACCACTCAGATCGGATCTTCATGCCAAATATCAGATGACCGGAGATGTATGCATCGGACTTGTTTCGGATCTTCAGGATCCGCCGGAAATGATTCCTGAATTTATGGAAAAATGGAAGGAAGGATATCAGGTTGTCCTTGCGCAGAAAACGGGAAGCAAAGAGAAGAAGAGAATGTATCTTGCAAGAAAGATGTATTATAAGATCATCAAGGGCTTTGCGGACGTTCCTGTTTTTGAGCAGGTAACAGGTTTCGGACTTTACAGCAGGGAGGTTATAGAAACCATCAAGTCACTTGAAGAGCCTGAACCAAGCATAAGGCATCTCGTAGCAGAGCTTGGCTTTACCACGGCGTTTATACCGTATGAGCAGCCGGTGAGAAAGCATGGTAAATCGAGCTATGGATTTTTCAAATATCTGGATTATGCTATAAGTTCACTTGTAAATACTTCCAGAGCACCACTGAGACTTACAACTTATTTAGGATTTCTGTTTTCATTTGTCAGCTTTATGTTTGCTGTGGTTTACCTGGTGATGAAGCTGGTAATGTGGGATGATTTTAATGCCGGTATGGCACCTATGCTTATAAGTATGTTTTTTATAGGAGGAATTGTTCTTACATTTCTGGGTGTTATCGGAGAGTATCTCGGAGAAGTCCTGAAGCGAATGGAAAAACGACCACTCGTTATAGAAAAAGAAAGAATCAATTTTGATGAAGAGAAGAAAACTGAGATATTTAAATAGAGTTTAGAAATATCTTTATAATGAAAAAAA
>OCTW013410193.1_pt1 | contig 71996 bp, 52 predicted proteins | sample 1539671 | NCBI WGS metagenome assembly OCTW01 (sample SAMN02144230, study PRJEB22623) | gut metagenome | biome: sheep rumen | host: Ovis aries | place: New Zealand | reverse complement strand
ATTCCTCATGCTGGTCATCCAAGTATGAGAGACGCTGGTACTTGCGGCCCATTAAATCTGCAGCAAGATTGCCAATGTACTGAGGAATGCGTTCATCTACTAGGTTGAAAAGTTCAACATGATCCCCGTGATTGTGCGTGTACAGGATAGCAGCAGCCCCGGCAGTCAGTTTGTCGATAGCATCTTTAGTGGCCAGCTTATCGTCGGAGGGTTTGTCCCCATCCGGAAGCAGATGGCCCAGGTCTATGAAGATTCTGGTGCCTGCATTGGATTCAATCTCCGTGATGCAGCCGCCTATCTGGTGGGGACGATGAAGGGTGATTTTCATAGACGATTAGCCCTTAAAATATAGTCGCCATCATGCAGTTCAATGGCTTGATAATCATTCTTTATATCGTATTTTCGGAATTCACATTGTTTCTTATCCCTAAAAACCTGAACCTGATTAACTGTTTTCTCTGACTTCTTCTCTTGAAATACGAAAATGTACTCGACTTCATCATGGAGAATTTCGATATTGTTGTTAATAAGATGCAAAGTTTTCATCTGATTCAATACTCCTCGCATCTCATCGACAAACAGCTTTTCTTTCTCCTTGGAAAAACCGACAGTGAATTCAAATGATTCTGCATGCTCTCCAATACCGGACTTATTTACTAAAGCACCGGTTCCTTTTTTCAACTCCATTATGCATATTTTCCCATCAGATTTTCTGACAGTAACGATATCAAATCTTGGTTTAGGCTTACCGTTTTTCTTCGTTGTCCTTTTTCCGCAGTAGGAAAACTCAGATTCAGAGCTAACTTCGTATTCAAGGTCGAGAATAGTAAACTCTGATGATGATTCGAATGTGTTATTGACACAGAGCTGATGCTGACTCTCTTTTTCCTCATCACTCTTAAGGCCAAGAGCAAAATAGTTATCCATGGCAGGGATAATTAAATCAAGATATTCTTGATACTGACCTTTTTTGAAGAAGATGGTGGCTTTGTCAATCTGCCCGTTTATGAGATTATAGTCTTCGTCACTCTTTTTTGTATGCTGCCGAAAATACTGCTTATCAAACTCAACAGAATTAATGCCTTTCACTTTTGCTACATTGCCACCTTGATAATAAACATTGAAGTAGTCATCTCTTAATAAGACAACATAGTCTTTGTTTTTACTCAGAAGATATAGGAAATGACTCAGTTTCCCATCTTGCATTGATTTTAATAGAGAGGACTTATGAATACCTCTTTTGTGTAGCTTGCTCATAATTCGTTTAATGATGTTTCTTTAAACCTTTCTACCTCTGTCCCATCCGGCAGCGTCACCTTGCTGAAGAAGATGTCATACGGTCGCACCCAAATCTGGCCAGCGCCATACAGGGCCTGGTAGATGACCACATCCTCCAACGTCTCGGAGTCCTTGCCAAAGCCGATGAGTTTGTACTTGCCCCCCTTGAAGTGCTCAAAGTAGCGCTCTTTCGTCATAAATCGCTCACTCAGCATCTTCCTCCAGGCCTTTTCCTGATCGTACGGGAATTCTCCACCGGCAGCAATCACGTCGGCCACGACCTGCTTCACGATAGGTTTAGTGAGAGTTGCGTTCTGGGTGCGGGCATAGTTCTCAAGTCTATTCACCGCTTTCTGCATTGCGATGATGAAAGCATTGATGGTAGTGGAAGGCGTGTTCTTGTGATTGTATGCGGCAGGAGTTACACGACATTCCTGCTCATTCCAAGCCTCCGGAGGAATGCTGAACCTCATCGTAGTTTGATACCGATCCCCGTTGAAGGACCAGACAACCCTAATAGGGGCCTCTCCATAGCGGTTTTTGCGTTTATCAAGATAGAATCTGACGGGCATAAAAAACGGTTTTTACAAAGGTAGAAAATTGCTGGCATTTTTGCAAGTGCCGCCGAGAGGCTCACAACGCGGTTTTTGAAAATTATTTTTCCGAAAAGTGCCTTTTTTGGCCAAAAAACGCGGCTTTTTAAAATGCGACTTCGTATTGATATATTGTAACTTTTCCTGACGAGGGGGTTGCCGAAGAGTCTTTGACAAGTCTGATATCCTCTGAAAAACCGCGGCCTCCGGTACCATGGCCGCCATATATTACGACAACAAAGTTAACAAAGTTTCAAATATGAGATTAGCAATCGTAGGATCAAGAGATTTCACCAACTACGACCTCCTCTGCAGCGAGGTCGCCAAAATCCAAGAAACACAGAAAATCGACCTTATTGTGTCGGGCGGAGCAACGGGAGCCGACACCCTTGCGAAAAAATTCGCCGCAAAAAACCGAATTCCTCTGATGGAATTCCTCCCTGACTACTCGCGCTACGGTCGTGGCGCTCCTCTTCAGCGAAATTCGCTTATCGTTAAAAACGCCGATTGGGTTCTGGCCTTCGTGACGGCAACGTCTAAGGGCACCTGGGACACCATCCGGAAGGCCGAACGGGCCAAGAAAAAAATCATTATCGTGAAAGTATAAACCCATGAATAAAAAACTCCTTCAAACACTCAACAGCGCCCTCGGGCGCACCAAAATCACCCACTACGCTCCGGTCACCATCGACGCCCTCCAGGCCCGCCTCAGCGAGGAACTGGACTGGCAGGACGCCTGCCCCGGCCGCGAGTGCCTCATCCTCCTCCTGCAGGAGCTGGCCGCCAATATGCGCAGCGCCCGCATCGTGGTCAGCCCTGGCTACAGTTTTCTTCCCGATTCCTACCTGCTTTTCCTGACCGGCGTCACCAAGGTCAATCCGGTGGAATGGGACCTGCCCTTCAGCCGCTTCACCAAGTCCGTCCACAACGGTGCCGAAATTCCCTTCGAGGCCGGCACGGGTTGCCTTGAAGTGGCCCGGGCTGTCCTCTCCGGCCGTGAGAACGAGATGGTCATCGAAACGGAGCCAGGCCTCTTTGAAATCACCTTCCTGGATGGGACGGAACTCCAGAACGTCAAGCTCCGCATCACCACCTATGCCGAACTGGACCGCTTCACCCGCACCATCAAAGAGGGCTGGCACCCGCTGGACGAGACCACACTTCGGCTCTTTAGCCGAGGTGCCACGGACGGAGCCATCTTCTTCGAATCCGACAAGATGCGTGAATGGCTCTTCGACTTCGACCCGGAATCCATGTCCGACCTGGTCCTCCTGAACGCCATCTACTGGCCCGGCCGCATCCAACTCTTCCCGGAACTGTTGCGCCGCAAACAGGCTGGCGATTTCGACAAACAGTTCAAGGACACCTATGGAATCCCGGTCTACCAGGAACAGACCGGAGACCCGAACCTTGCGCCGAAGGGCCACTTTATCGGCCGCACCATGATGGCGGTCGAGGCCCTGTGGCCATACCGAAACAAAACCAAACTGAGATAATGAAATCCATCAAAGAAATGCCCTGGGAATGCGGGAAAGGATGGTGGCCGCTGATCGAGAAAGTCGCAGCGGCCATCGATTCCTTCAACGCCGCACACCCTGACTCTCCTGTCGAAGTCAGCCAAATCAAACAGAAGTTTGGCAGACTTCGAATCTACCACTACAACGCATCAGAGGATATCAGACAACTCATTGACCACGCCATCGAGGCCTCCTGGCACACCTGTGAGCGCTGCGGCGCCACAGAAGGCGTCACTACAAACCTGGAAGGTTACAGGCTCACCCTCTGCCCGGAATGCCGAAAGGAAATCAAGCCGAGGGTTATAACAAAACGTAAAATCATAATAACACGATGAAAGAAGACATGATTTACCGCCTAAGGATCAAACGCAGGTCTTTAGCTGCCACATATCCTACATTCCATATCTGTGATGCCGAGTTGTTCTACTATCCTACGAAGGAGGCGGCTGAAGCAAAGATACGCGGGTTCGGATGGGAACCGGACCTCTATTGCTTCATCATCGAGGCTTGTCCCTACAATCGCGATGTTACAAATAGGGCATATCGCCGCTGGGTTTATGATGACGAAGGTGTATTAATTTCAGAGACGCTCTGTTCGGAATTTGAAGACCCCAAAACCCGCGAGCAGGACGAATACTTCCCGGGCCGTCGGCCGGATCAGTGTCGGTTCAAACCAGGAGATATTGTAGAGTATGTCTTCAATGACACTGTAACACTTGGAATAGTAATGGAATGCCCGCCTACGCCGGAGGATGTGGCAGACAAAGGAAGCCGCTGTTCCAGATACAACAAACCATTCGAAGGGAAAGCTGAGTTCGAAGAAGATGCTTATTCGATATTGAGTGGAAAGGTTGATTTACATAAGTACAGTCAGTTTGACGAAACGCACGAGTTCTACTATACAACGAATATTCTGCCGCCGTCCCTCCCAATTCCTCCGGAACTGAAGCGACAACTGAAGCATCTGCTCATCACCGTACACGACGAGATAGAATACGCCAACTTCGATGAATGCCGATTGGGCCCGCAGAGTACAGGTCTTGAAAAACCCCTAATTATTCGAAGCAAGAAGTCCACTTCAGAGCCAGTTATCTATTACCTCACCCCTGGAAATGGAGCACTGACTGTTTCGGTCGAGAAAGAGCCCAGGCGGATTTGTGGATATATGGATTCGGTTTCGGCTGAGGAATTTGCCAGGGTCAAAGAATGGATCAAACTCAACTATGACGTATTGATGAGTAACTGGAATGATCCTGACTCTGTGGCATTGTGTGAGAATGTGAAGAAAATATAACCAAATAAACAATCAAAATCATCATGAAGAAAAACATCATCACCATTATCCTGGCGCTGGCCAGTGTTTTCATCGCTTCAGCGCAAAGCACCAACCCGCTGAACTACAGCGGCCGTATGTATGTCGAGGCCATTGAAATCATCGTCACATCTCGATATGTCTCCTATGAGGACCACGCCATCCTGTCCCAGCAGATGCGCATCCCATCTGTCGAAATCACCAAGATTGACATGGACTTTGAGAAAGGCATCGTAACCGCCAAAGAAATCGAGATGAAGATCAAGGTCAACGGCTGCAAGAAATACGATACCGACCGCGGCTGGGTTGTTGTCGTCTATGTGGATCTGGTCAACGAGGGCGATAAGGCCGAACTCGTCTGGCCAGAATTCGGCAAGCCCTTCTTCCAGCAGATTACCAAGACTGCCGATGGCGTCAAGATTGCACGTATGATCCTGTCCAGCAAGCCCTATGTGGCCGATGAAAGCGAAGCGCTGAGGAATATGCTGATGGGACTCGGGACGATGTAATTGCGGGTTCGATTCCTTCCAAAGGCACTAATTTTGTTTCACTAAACTAGTGTAACATTACTGAAACATTTCGCGAAAAAAGGCCTAAAAAACGGCAAAAACAAAAACGCAACTACTTGATATTTAAGTAGCTGCGTTTTTGGGTGTGCCTCGGGCGGGAACACTAAGTATCTGGCAAAAATAATTGATAATCAGCCAGGTATATAACTAAACAACTTTTTTACTGAAACTATACTGAAACATTTCTGTCAGTCTGTGTCTCTCTGTTGCAGATTAAACAATATAAATATTGTACGATACAAATATTGTTATTATCTTTGCAAAAAGAGTACTATGACGTTTGATAAGATACTTGATGACAAGCGGCTATGGGCTGTAAGATATGAAGGAGAGGAGACTAATTGTTTTGACCAGTTGTTCTCCAGCTGGTACGACATGAATTGGCTGCGGTCTTTCTTTCAGGAAAACCTCGCAGATCTATCATCATTCTTTCATATCACTGATGTTTATGAGGCCGTGATGGAAACAATGGATGAGGCAAAGAGGTTGGAGTGTCTGATGATGGATATAACCCCAGATGCGAATCTGGATCTCCTTTTCAAACACTTGGAGAATAGCCGTTTTTCAGAAATGACATTAGGCCGTGAAAAGGCATATGGAGTAAGCGGTTATCGGCATCAATCTTGGCTAAGAATCTATGCCGTCAAAATAGAACCAGGTGTATATCTTGTCACGGGTGGTGCTATAAAACTTACCGCAAAGATGGAAGAGCGTAGCCATACTCTTGAAGAATTGGCAAAGCTGGAGCGCGTAAGAAACTATTTGCTGGATAACGGTGTATATGATTTGGACGGTTTTAACGATTACATAGATAATGAGCAGGGCAATTGAATTTCTGGAGGCTCATCAGTCTCCTACACCTTCGCGCTGGCGGGAGGACGCGCAGTGGCGCCGGGATAACGAATACTGGCTTAAGTATTCTCGTTACATTACGCTAGAGGTTATGCGTGCAATGGATGAACAGTCAGTTACACAAGTGGAACTTGCCAAGCGGATGGGCTGTACGCAACAGTACGTCTCCAACCTGTTGAAGGGTAGTTCCAACATGACGCTGGAAACCATCGCCCGTCTGGAGGACGCCTTGAACATCGACCTTATCAAATCGGCCTTGACTTATGTCCATGGGTACGGCGAGGCTGTGTCTTCTCGCCCCCAATACCTAAATGATTCGGCCGGGGAAGAACTTGATCCCGATCTCAAAACAAGCGATTTCGTTGAGGGTTACAGGCCCCCGAAAAAACGCAAATGAACTGTTCAGTTCTAAACAGTTCATTTGCTTCGTGCCTCGGGCGGGAATCGAACCCGCACGGCCGTTTCGGGCCAAGGGATTTTCGTACCACTATGGCTTTCGCCACCATTTCTGTTTGTGGTCTGGACTATTCCTTCACCGTGGAGCTAGGCTCTTTAGGTGTGTCGTGTCTAGTCTCTGCACCTTCCTCCTTTCGGAGGCTTGGCTCAAGATTGCCATCGGCTTTACCCGTTATGGTTTCCTTGAATTTACGACATTCTACATCTCTCTTTTCAGAGAGTGCACTCAAATTATGTCTAAGTCCCTCGTGTCTACCATTTCACCACCAAGGCCTATGGGGGATTGCGGGTACAAAGATAATGAGTTTTTTTTGAATAGAAAACCTAGGCCAGCACCTTACCGGCAAGGGCGCCGGTGTGGGTTCCGCCCGACAGGGCCTGAACGCCGTTCACAAAAACGTGCTCGATCCCGGCGGGGAACGTGTGCGGTTTGGCGTAGGTGGCCAGGTCGGCGATGGTTTCCGGGTTGAAAACCGTAATATCGGCGGCATAGCCCGGCAGGAGCAGCCCGCGGTCTTTCAGGCCGATACGCGAAGCCGGGAGGGCGGTGCATTTGTAAATGGCGCTGGACAGGTCCATCAGCCCCTTCTCCCGGACAAGTTGGAAGAAACGGGGGAAGGTCCCGTACGACCGCGGATGCGGAAGTTCCTGTCCCAGAACGCCTTCCGGCGAATAGACGCTGCCGTCCGATGCCGGCATGGCCAGGGGATGCCTGTAGATTTTCAGCAGGTTGTCTTCCTTCATGGCAAAGGTGGCCTGGTTCACCTGCAACTCCTCGGAAATGAGCAGATGGCGGATCATTTCCCACTCGTCCTTGCCCGCAATCTGGCAGCACTCCGCCAGGTTCTTTCCGGCAAAGACGGCATTCTCTTTTTTGTTGCATCCGGCCACCAGCACCTGCTGCGCCCCGCCGAACCGCTTCAGGCGGCCATAGGCATATTCCCGGATGCGTTCGCAGGCCGCCCGGTCGTTCAGACGCGCGTAAATATCGTCATCGGTCCCGTCCCGCAGTTCGATGGGAATGAACGAGGTAAACCCGGTGGCGAACGCGGTGTAAGGATACCGGTCTACCGCGATGTCGATCCCTTCGGCCTTGGCCGCATCCACCTTCTGCAGCATCCGGTCCAATTTGTCGAAATTGGCCGGATTCTGTGCTTTCAGGTGGGAGATTTCCAGGCGGGCGCCGGAGTGGCGCGCGGCCTCGATGGCCTCGTCCATGGCCTCCAGCACGTGGTCGTCCTCATTGCGCATGTGGATGGCATAGAGGGCGTCGTGGCGGGCCACCACCTGGTTCAGAGCGATCATTTCCCGCGTGTCGCAATAGCAGCCGGGGGCATATTCCAGGCCGTAGGAAAGGCCCACGCAGCCTTGCGACAGCTGCTGGTCCAGCAGGTGGCACATTTGCTCCAGCTGGTCGTCCGAGGCCATGACATTATACGGGCCCACAATGGCTTCGCGGATGTTTCCGTGTCCCACCAGCGACGCGTAGTTGATGCCGATGCCCTGCTCGTCCAAAGCCTGGAAAAAGCTTTCCGCGTCCTTCCAGGGCGCGTCCCCGGTGAAGGGGCAATAGCCGCAGTTGCCGCCCACCTCGCTGGTGATGCCCTGGAAAATGCGGCTGTCGCCCTTGGGCGCATCGAACAGGTTGGTATCGGTATGTGAATGCACGTCGACAAATCCGGGCGATACGGCCAGCCCGTCTGCCTCCAGCACCAGGTCGGCGCTGCTGCCCAGATCCGTTCCGATGGCGGCGATCCGACCATCGCGCAGGGCGATGTCCCCCCGCACCGGCGGTTTTCCGTCTCCGGCATAGATCCAGCCGTGTTTGATGAGGGTGTCGAAGCGACTCCGCACCCGGCAGGCGCCCGGTCCCAGCAGCGAGAGCGCCGCGGCTCCCAGGAAGGAGGATTTCAGGAAAGATCGTCGGTCCATAGGGCGAAAAGGCATTGGTTTCCCAAAAGATACAAAAAATGGTGGAATTTACCGCACACAGCCCAAAGTAGCGGTGCTGATGCGGACAGTGGGCGGGAAAAATTCCCGCAGGGCGGCGTGACAGGCGGCCAGGGTGGCGCCTGTGGTGAAAACGTCGTCGATTAACAGGATGTGTCGCAGCCCGGCCAGCCCGGTGTCCCGGGAGGCTTTCGTGCCGATGCGCCGGCGGAGGGAGAAGGCGCCGAGGACGTTGGCCAGCCGGTGCGAGGCGTCCAGGTGCGTCTGGGTGGGAGTCCTCCGGCGGCGGACCAGCAGGTTCAGCATCGGAACGCCCAGACAATCAGCCACTTCCTTCCCGATCACGGCCGCCTGGTTGTAGCCGCGCTGCAGCCGTCGCATCCAATGCAGCGGCACGGGCACCACCGCATCGACCGGCAGGTCCGCGCCACCCATTTTTCCGTACAGGGGCGATGCCGCCAGCCGCTCCCCCAGCATCCGGGCTGCGTAGCGTCCGGTGGGGAAATCGGCCCGATACTTCAGCCGCCGCGTGAGTTGGGAATAGCCGCTTCCGGACCGATAATAAAACAGGGCGGCCGCATAGGCGTAGGGTTCGTGAGCGGTGTTTTCCGGCTGTGCGGAGGTCAAGCGTGCCTGGATGTGCGCGTTCAGCTGGTCGGCCATGGGGTGATGGGACAGGTCCCAGTTCCAGGTAAGCGGCATCTCCAGGGCACAGGACACGCACATGCAGGTCTCATGAACCCGCAGGGGACGGCCGCAAACCACGCAGGTGCGCGGCAGCAGCACGTCCCCCAAGGCTCTGATGACAGGCCTGATGGAAATAGAAGGCACTAGCAGTAGAGGGCGCCGTTCACGGCGATGACCTGACCGCTGATGTAGGAAGACAGTTCGCTGCCCAGGAAGAGGGCGGCGTTGGCGATGTCTTCGGGCGTACCACCGCGGTGCAGCGGAATCTGCTTCAGGTACTCCTCTTTCACGGCCTCCGGAAGGGCGTTGGTCATGTCGGATACGATGAAGCCCGGGGCGATGGCGTTGGCTCTGATGCCGCGGGCGCCCATCTCCTTGGCCACGGATTTGGCCATGGCAATGAGTCCGGCCTTGGAAGAAGCGTAGTTCACCTGGCCGGGATTGCCCATCTGGCCGGCAATGGAGGCCATGTTGATGATGCTGCCGCTGCGCTGACGGGCCATGATCGGCACAATGGCGTGAATGAAGTTGAAGGCCGATTTCAGGTTCACGGCAATGACCGCATCCCACTGCTGCTCGCTCATGCGCATCACCAGGCCGTCTTTCGTGATACCGGCGTTGTTCACCAGGATGTCGATATGGCCGAATTCCGCGGCAACCTCGGCAACTACCTGCTGCGTCTGTTCAAAGTCGGCCGCATTGGAGGCATAGGCTTTGACCTTGTGGCCAAAAGCCTCGATTTCGGCCACCGTCTGCTGGGCGGCTTCATTGATAACCAGGTCGGTGAAGGCGACGTCTGCGCCTTCGGCTGCATACTTGAGGGCAATCGCTTTTCCGATGCCACGGGCCGCTCCGGTAATGAGGGCGACCTTTCCGTCTAAAAGTCCCATATGTCAAAAAATTATATCATTCAATTTTGCCAATCGGCAGGATCGGTACCGCAAAAATAACCCGATTCTGTGAACAGGCCAAATTTTATTGGCGAAATCTTCCCCTTTGTGGCGAAATAATGGTTATCTTTGCAGTCTTAAATTGCAAAGGGATGAAGAATGTGAGAAACCTGTCTCTCGCCCCGCAGGGAGAAGTCAAAATTGCCTGGGTTCGCCGGCACATGCCGCTGCTGGCTGCCATCGAAGAAGAATTCCGCCGGACGAAGCCTTTCCAGGGCCTTCGTATCGCCTTGAGCGTTCACATGGAGGCCAAGACGGCCCACCTGTGTGAGGTTTTGGCGGCAGGAGGGGCCGAAATGTGGGCCACCGGTTGCAATCCCCTCAGCACGCAGGACGACGTGGCCGCCGCCCTGGCCGCCCAGGGCATGCATGTGTTTGCCCTGCACGGCGCCTCTTCCGAGGAATATCAGGACTGCATCCGTGCCGTTATCGCAGCCGGTCCGAATCTGATCATCGACGACGGAGGAGACCTGGTGAACATGATTCATACCGAATACCGGCACCTGCTGCCGGACGTGATCGGCGGTTGTGAGGAAACCACCACCGGTATCCACCGCCTGCGCACCCTGGATCGCGAGCATGCATTGGAATTCCCGATGATGCTGGTGAACGATGCCGCCTGCAAGCACTTCTTCGACAACCGGTACGGAACCGGCCAGAGCGTCTGGAACGGGATCAACCGGACCACGAACCTGATCGTGGCGGGGAAAGATGTCGTGGTGGCGGGTTATGGCTGGTGCGGAAAAGGCATCGCCATGCGGGCCAAAGGACTGGGCGCCCGCGTCATCGTGACGGAAGTGGATCCGGTCAAGGCCATGGAGGCCGTGATGGATGGTTTCCGGGTGATGACCATGGACGCGGCCGCCCCGCTGGGAGACCTCTTCATTACCGCGACCGGGTGTGCGGGGGTCATTACCGAGAAGCATTTCGCGATGATGAAGGACGGCGCCATCTGTTGCAACGCAGGCCACTTCGACGTGGAGGTGGATATTGCCTGGCTGAAACAACATGCTGTCAACCAGGGAGTTGCTCGCGAGAATATTGACGACTACACCCTCCCGGACGGGAAACATATCTACATCCTGGGAGAGGGCCGGCTGGTGAACCTGGCGGCGGGAGACGGCCATCCGGCCGAAATCATGGATATGTCGTTCGCCATCCAGGCGCTCAGCGCGGAGTGGATGGCAACCTCCCGCCCCGAGCGCGTCAAGGGTGCCATGCTGCATGATGTTCCGCCGGAAATCGACCGGCGCGTGGCACAGATGAAACTGGCCGCCTGGGGGGTGACCATCGACACGCTGACCCCTGAACAGCACCGGTACATTTTTGGATTTTAAATTTTTTACGATATGCCCCTTATTCCTATCTATACCTGGACGAAAGGTGTCAGAAAAGTAGAATTGAGCAGGCAGTCTTTCCGGAAACTTCCCTGGTCTCAGGGCGTTATCCTGCTCGCCTGTGTCATCGTAGCCATGTTGCTGGCGAACCTCCCGTTTACCCGGGAGGCCTATCATAGTTTCTTGGAAACCAGCCTGACCATTACGACGTCGACTCCCGGCGGCGGCGGTTTTTCTTTCCCACGTGAGATGACGGTGGAGAAGTTTATCAACGACATCCTCATGGTGGTGTTCTTCTTCACCGTAGGCCTGGAGATCAAACGCGAGGTGGTTTATGGGGAACTGAGCACCCCGCAAAAGGCCATTATGCCGGTCATCGCAGCCTTTGGCGGCGTGGTGATGCCGGCCATTATCTATGCGGTCATCAACCACGGGACCGGAGCATCCAGCGGCTGGGGCATCCCCACGGCTACGGATATCGCTTTTGCGGTGGGCATCCTGTCCGTCCTGGGCGACAAAGTACCTGTTTCGCTGAAGGTCTTCCTGACGGCCCTGGCCATAGCGGACGACCTGGTGGCCATCCTGGTGGTGGCGCTTTTCTACGGCGGCAAGATCAATTTCTTCCTGCTGGCGATAGCCATCGTGCTGATCCTGCTGGTCATGTTGCTCAATAAACTGGGGGAAAAGCGGCCCTTCTTCTATTTCCTCCCGGCCATCTTCATTTGGGTGCTGTTCTATTATTCCGGCATCCATGCCACCATGTCCGGTGTGGTGATGGCCTTCCTGATGCCCATGAAGCCCCGTTATTCCAAGGCCTATTATTACCATAAGCGCGACCGGTTCCGCCGCCTGCTCGAGCAATACGACGCGATTCCGGAATCCTGCGGGTTCCCCAATGGTCCGCAGCGTCATGTCCTGCGTCAGTTGAGCAGGACGTCCAAGAACTGTATCGGCCTGAGCTATCGTCTGGAACACAACCTGAATCCGTGGGTAAACTTCTGCATCATGCCCATCTTCGCCCTGGCCAATGCGGGGGTGACCATCCCGAGCCTGGAGTATTTCAACATCACCCAGTTTTCGCCCGAACTGGGAAGCGTGAGCATGGGCGTTTTCCTGGGTTTGCTGCTGGGTAAACCCCTGGGCATTACCTTGGCCAGTTTCCTGGCCGTCAAGACCAGGGTGGGCGCCATGCCCGCCAATGCCTCGTGGAAGATGCTCTTTGCGGTGGCCTGCCTGGGTGGTATCGGGTTTACGATGTCCATCTTCGTAGATACCCTGTCCTTCGGCGAGCTGTTGCCGGAAGTGACTGCGCGCTTGCGCGACATGGGCAAGGTGGCCGTGCTGATGGGCTCGGTTTGCGCGGGCCTGCTGGGCAGCGGACTCATCCATCTCGTTCATAAAATCGAAAAGGCATAATCATGTTTGCAAAAGAAGTTTATATCGCCCGCCGGGCCCGTTTGCTCTCTGATATGGTGGCCGCCGGAGAAAAAGGAATCGTCCTCTTCCTGGGCAACGCCGAGGCTCCGGCACAATATAAGGATAACTGCTATAAATGGCGTCAGGATTCTTCCTGGCTGTATTTCTTCGGTCTGGACGAGCCGCTTTACGGAGCCGTTCTGGATTTGGAAAGCGGTGAACAGACGCTCTTTGCAGACGATGTAGAGATTGGCGATATCATCTGGATGGGGCCGCAGCCCACGGTTTTGTCGCGGGCCGAATCGGTCGGGATCCGGAGGGCGGTCCCGTACGGGGAGCTGGACACGGTGGTGGCGAAGGCCCTGCGGGCCGGCCGCCCGGTGCATTTCCTGCCGCCGAGCCGCTACTACAACACCCTGAAGCTGGCGGCGCTCACCGGCGGTGCCAAGCCTTCCGAGGCCCTTGTGCGGGCGGTCATCGCCCAGCGGCTGGTGAAGGAGGACTGCGAGATTGCGGCGATAGATGCCGCCTGCGACCTGGGTTACGAGATGCATACCGTGGCCCGCGACGCCATCCGGACGGGAATCGTGGAGCAGGAAATCGTGGGCAAGATGGAGGGACTTACCCTCTCGAAAGGCTGGGGCGTCTCCTTCCCGACCATCCTGACCCAGCATGGCGAGACCCTGCACAACCACCTGCACGACAAGATCATCGAGCCGGGTAAACTGATGGTGATCGATGCCGGCGCCGAGTCCAACGAGCACTACGCGTCCGACTTTACGCGCACCTACCCGACTGGGGGGCACTATACGCCGCGCCAGCGGGATATCTACCAGATTGTATGCGATTGCAACAACTTTGCATTCAGCCAGATACGTCCGGGCGTGGCCTATCGTGACGTGCATCTTTCCACGGTACGGCTCATGCTGGAGCGCCTGAAGGACCTGGACCTGGTCCGCGGCGACGTGGACGCCATGGTAGCGGAAGGCATCGGCGGCCTCTTCATGCCGCACGGCCTGGGTCACAACATGGGGCTTGACGTGCACGATATGGAAGACCTGGGCGAGAATCTGGTGGGCTATGATCCGGATCAGAAACGTGCCTCCCAGCTGGGACTGGGCAGCCTGCGGATGGCCCGGAAACTCGTTCCCGGCCATGTGATTACCGACGAGCCGGGCATCTACTTTATCCCGGCCCTCATGCAGAAATTCAAAGACGAAGGGCTGGACAAGGGCTTTGTCCATTTTGCCAAGCTGGAAACCTATTCCGATTTCGGCGGCATCCGCCTGGAGGACGATGTCCTGGTTACCGCAGACGGCGCCCGCCGCCTGGGCCGGCAGCGCCTGCCCATCGAACCGGACGAGGTGGAAGCGGCGATGACCCGCTTATAGGGTTTCGCGATAGCGTCGCCAGCCGAAAATCATCACGGCCAGGAAGCAAACCAGCGGCAGACAGAAACTGACGTTGACCGCGGGGTGTCCCGCCACGGTTCCCAGATCGATGATGGAACCCTGGAGCGGCGGCAGGAGCGCCCCGCCCACGATGGCCATCACCAGGAAGGCGGCGCCCAGCTGGCTGTCTTCCGGGGCCACGTCTTCCAGGGCGATTCCATAGATGGTGGGGAACATCAGCGACATGAAGGCACTGATGGCCACCAGGCATCCGAGCCCCAGCGGTCCCACAAAGACAATCGTTCCCACCGTGCACAAAGCCGCCAGCGCGCCGAAAATGGCCAGCAGTTTGTGTGAATTCACATACTTCATGAGGCCGGTGGCGATAAAGCGGAAGCACAGGAACATGCCCATGGCGATGATGTTGTATTTCTGGGCCGTGGCCTTGTCAATGCCCAGGTTGTCGGCATACTGGATGATGAAGGTCCAGACCATGATCTGGGCACCCACGTAAAATACCTGGGCCAGGACGCCCTCGCGGTAGGCTACGTTGTGCCACAGGCGGCTCAGCGTTCCTTTTTTGTGCACGCCGGAACCGGCGGTTTTGGGCATCTTGGTCACGGCGATGACCAGCAGTACCAGCAAGACGACCACACCCAGCGCCACGTAGGCATTGCGGATGGCGGCCAGGTCGTGTACGCGCATCGCTGCCTTTTCCACCTCCGGGAGGGTATCGAACACTAGTTTTCCGGATGCATCGCGGCACTGGTCGCTCAACAGGCTGGGCAGCACCACCCAGGACGCAACGGCCATGCCGGCCAGCGAGCCCATGGGGTTGAAGGACTGGGCCAGGTTCAGCCGTCGGGTGGAGGTGTCTTTGCCGCCCAGGGAAAGGATGAACGGATTGGCAGTGGTCTCCAGGAACGCCAGGCCGAAGGTGAGGATGTACAGCGAGAAGCAGAAGAACGTGAAACTCTGCCGCGCTGCCGCCGGAATAAAGAGGAAGGCGCCTATGGCGTAGAGCGACAATCCCAGCAGGATGCCGCTCTTATAGCTGTATCGCCGGATAAACAGGGCTGCGGGAACGGCCATGGTGGCGTATCCGCCGTAAAAGGCGAACTGGATGAGCGAGGCCTTGGCGGCCGACAGCTCCATGATGGTCTGGAATCCGGCCACCATGGGGTTGGTAATGTCATTCGCAAAGCCCCACAGGGCGAACAGCGAGGTAATGAGGACGAACGGCAGCAGGAACTGCCGTTCGACCAGTTTTGATTGCGTTTTCATTATTTATAAAGCGGTCCGAAATTGGCGCAGGCGCGGTAGTCGGCGCCCTCTTTGTCCATACCGAAGGCGTTCCAGGCAGCCGGGCGGAAAATCTTCTCTTCCGGCACGTTGTGCATGCACACCGGGATGCGCAGGATGGAAGCCAGGGTGATGAGGTCGGCACCGATGTGGCCGTAGGAGATGGCTCCGTGGTTGGCACCCCAGTTGTTCATCACGCTATAGACATCCTTGAAGCAGTCTTTGGCAGGATCCAGGCGCGGGACGAACCAGGTGGTGGGCCAGGTGGGGTCGGTGCGTTTGTCCAGGACATCGTGCATGTGCTGCGGGAGTTCGGCCGTCCAGCCTTCCGCAATCTGCAGGACCGGACCCAGGCCGTCTACCAGGTTCAGGCGCAGCATGGTCATGGGCATGCCGCCGCGGGTCACGAAGTGGGCGGAATAACCGCCGCCGCGGAAGTAGTCGCGGTCTGCCGGCATCCAGTTGGTGGCCTTCAGGCAGGCTTCTACATCCTGCTGGTCCATGTTCCAAGGCTCTTTGATGGTGGGACCTCCCTTCGCATCGCGCATGGCGCCGGTGGCGTCCAGCGTGGTGGCGCCGGAGTTGATCAGGTGGATGAATCCGCCCGCCGCAACGCCCGTGGGGGCCTCGCCCGTGACGCGTTTCACGGCTTCGGGGCTCCAGTAGGTGCGTACGTCGCTGAACATCATGCCGCGGTTGGACAGCAGGTGGCCGAAGAGCATGGCCAGGCCGTTCATGGCATCGTTCTCGGTGGCCAGGATATACGGTTCCCGGATGCCGTTCCAGTCGAACGATGAGCACATCAGGCTCTCGGGGAAATCAAAGTTGGGCTTGTAGTCGGTCCACTGGCGCTGACCCTGCACGCCGCCGGCAATGGCATTGTGGCCCAGGGCCTCTTCCTTGTAACCCATTTCCAGCAGTTTGGGATTGCCGTACATGAGGTCGCGGATGATCATCATGTTCTTCACGGTGAACTCCCAGTCGGCGTCCTTCTCCGCGCGGTTCTTGCCCTTGCCCTTGCCGTTGAAGGTGGTCATGGGCGTGCCGGGGAAGAGCGGACGGTCTTCGTTGTAGTCGTGGCCTTCCTGCGGTTTGCAGTATTTTTCCACCCACGCCATGGCTTTCTTGAACTCCTCGGGGTCGAAGATGCCAAAGTCCACACGGCGCAGGATTTCCACGAGCGATACGTACTCGGCCCGCATGCCCAGGTATTTCTGGAGGAAGTCCGCATCCACGATGGAACCGGCGATGCCCATGCAGGTGTTGCCCATGGAAAGATAACTCTTGCCGCGCATGGTGGCCGTCGCCTGGGCGGCGCGGGCGAAGCGGAGGATCTTCTCGGCCACGTCGGCGGGGATGGTGTTGTCGTTGAGGTCCTGGACATCGTGTCCGTAGATGCCGAAGGCCGGCAGGCCCTTCTGGGCGTGGGCGGCCAGGACGGCGGCCAGATAGACCGCACCCGGGCGCTCGGTGCCGTTGAAGCCCCAGACGGCCTTGGGCCAGTGGGGATTCATGTCCATGGTCTCGGAACCATAGCACCAGCAAGACGTTACGGTAATGGTACTGCCGACGCCGGCGCGCTCGAACTGCTCCTCGCAGGCGGCCGCCTCGGCCACGCGGCCGATGGTCGTGTTGGAAATGACGCATTCTACGGGACTTCCGTCTCCGTTGCGCAGGTTGGACGAAATCAAATCGGCCACGGCATGTGCCAGGGCCATGGTTTTCTCTTCCAGTGCTTCACGCACACCACCCTGACGGCCGTCAATGGTGGGGCGGATACCAATTTTGGGATACTTGTTCATATGTTTCAGTGATGATAAATTATCGGGTTATCGCACTGCCGCCGCCCAGGTAGAGCGGACGGCCTTCGGGTTGGGACGGATGCAGGACATCATGGGTGGCTTTGGTCCATTCCTTTTTCACCTCGAGCGGGGCCTGCAGGCTTGCCTGGGCCACGTTCTCGCCCACGGCCAGGGTGTAAGTGCCCGCAGGGGTCACCCAGGCGCTGCGGCCTTCATCGAAATAGGCCAGGTCGTCCGGTGTGAGCGATATCCGGACAGTCTCAGCCTGTCCGGGCGCCAGCTCCCCGGTCTTGGCAAAGCCGCGCAGTTCGCACACGGGATAATTGCCCGCCGCAGCCGGGGCGGTATAGAGTTGCACCACCTGTTTTCCGGGCACGTTACCGGTATTGGTGACGGTTACGCTCACGGTCCACCCGCCCTTGGCGGCAGTAACCTGTAAATCGTCCATCGCAAACGTCGTATAACTGAGTCCGTATCCGAACGGATAGGAAACCGGTACGTCGAAGGTACTGTAGTACCGGTAGCCGATATAAATGTCTTCCAGGTAGTCGGTCCAGTCGATATTGGGCTGGTCGTACCACCGCTGACCTTTTTTGTGGTGCCACCAGGAGGCGTTTTTGCGCTCCGGAACGTGCACCTGCGGGAAGTTCTGGGATGGGACGTCGGCATACCGGACGGGCCAGGTCATGGGCAGGCGGCCCGAAGGGTTCACCGCGCCGGTCAGCACGTCGGCGATGGCGTATCCGGCTTCCTGTCCGGGCTGCCAGGCCAGAAGGATGGCGTCGGGGAGGTCCTTCCACGAGGCGGTTTCGATGACGCCGGTCGTGTTGAGCACCACCACCACCTTCTTTTCGGCGGCGTGGAAGACCGTGCAGACATCCGTCAGCAGGGTGCGTTCCGCATCGGTCAGTTCAAAATCGCCCGGTTCGGCCAGCCGGTCCTTGCCTTCGCCCGCCTGGCGGAGCAGGGTGATAACGGCGGCATCAGCCTCGACGGCCGCCCGCTTTGCGGCTGCAACCACTTCTTTTTCAGGAAGTTCGTTATACGGGACCTCGCCGAACCACCAGCCGCGCCATTCGTTGATGGGGGCGGTGCGCTCTTCTTCGGCCGCCACGAAGGGCAGGTAGGCTTCCTGTGCCGCCGCGGAAAGTTGGAGGCCCGCCGCCTGCAGGCCGTCCACCAGGTTGATGCAGTGGGCGGCGTTGACGTCGCCCGCACCGGTACCGCCGGCAATGAGTTTATAGGAGTTGGCTCCGAAGACCGCCACGGTGGCGTCTTTGGCCAGCGGGAGGGTGGCGCTGCGGTTCTCCAGCAGGACCATGCCCTGCCCCGCCGCCTGGCGGGAAAGGGATGCGTGGGCCTCCAGATCAGGATTGTTGGAGAAAGCGTAGCCCTTGAAACGGGGTGTCTTCACAATCATTTCCAGCACCTTCGTTACGCCTTCGTCCAGGGCCTTGCGGTCCACGGTCCCGTCCGCAATGGCTTTTACCAGTTCCTGGTACTGCTCTTCCGTTCCCGGTGCAATAAAAGGGTTCCCGGCATTGATCTGGGCAGTTACGCTGTTGCCGCCGCCCCAGTCGGTGATAACCAGGCCTTTATAGCCCCATTCGCCCAGCAGGATGTCCCGCAGCAGTTCCGGATGTTCAGAGGTATAAAGGCCGTTGAGGTAGTTGTACGAAGTCATGACCGTCCAGGGTTCGCTTTCCCGGAAGGTGATTTCGAAATTCTTCAAATACAGCTCCCGCAGCGCCCGCACGCTCACGCGCGAGTCGTTGCTGAGCCGGTTGATTTCCTGGTTGTTGGCCGCAAAGTGCTTGACCGATGTGCCCACGCCCTGGCTCTGGACGCCGCGCACGTAGGCCGCCGCCATTTTGCCCGCCAGCACGGGATCCTCCGAGAAATACTCGAAATTGCGGCCGCAGAGGGGGTTGCGGTGCAGGTTCTCGCCGGGAGCCAGCAGCACGTCCACCCCGTATTCGCGCACCTCATTGCCGATGGCCGCGCACACTTCCTCTACCAGTGCGGGGTCCCAGGTGGCCGCCAGGAGCGAGCCGATGGGGAAGGCCGTGCAGTAATAGGTGCGGTCCTCGCCCTCGCGGTGGTCGGCGATGCGCAGGCCGGCAGGTCCGTCGGCAAATACCACGGAGGGGATGCCCAGGCGGGAGATGGGGAAGGTGAATCCGCCGCAGCCGGGCACCATGTCCTTGTAGGCGGCGATATCCAGCATCTGCGTGCTGTCGCTCGGATTCTGGTGGTTGGCCCCGATCAGCAGGTGTGCCTTTTCCTCATCGGTCATTGCGTTGACGATCTTCGGAATATTGTTTTCCGTTAGCAGAAGCGGTTTTTTCCCGCAGGAAGGAAGAATGGCCAGCGTTGCCAGCAGGGGCATCAGGATTCTTTTCATATCATTCGTGATCAGTCCTACAAATATAGCTTTTTCCTGCGGCTTTGTCAAGAGGAATAGCATCATGGAGCCACAATTATATGTATATTTGTCCTCGTTATGCGAAGGATAAGATTTGTATTATGGGGACTTTTGGTGGCGTGTTGCGCGAGCTGCCCCGACGCCTTTTCCCGGAATAAGAAGGGGGAGGACGGGCCGCGTGTGGTTTTTATCGGAGACAGCATCACCGATGGCCACTGGGGCTGTGTGTATCACTACAAAAAAACCTCTGCCGAACGGAGCCGGACAGACCTGAACCATATTTATGGGCATACGTACATGTCGCTCGTGGCCACGTGGTACGAAACGCGGCATCCGCGTGCGGGCTACCGGTTCTACAACCGCGGTTTCAGCGGCCACAAACTGGCCGATCTGGCCCATCGCTGGCAGGAGGATGTGCTGGATTTGCATCCCGATGTCCTGTCCGTCCTCGTGGGGGTAAACGACATCTACGATTATGTGGAGAACGGCGATGGGGCGGAGTTTGATTTCGCGGCCTGGAAGGAGCTGTATAAGAGCCTGTTACTGCAAGTCCGGGCACAAAACCCCGGGGTGAAGCTGGTGCTTTGCACGCCGTTTGTCGCCCGGCAGGGCGCCCTGGGGGAGAAGCCGGATTATGCCCGGCGGGAAGAACTGACGAAGCGTCTGGCCGTCCTTGTCCGTGAACTGGCAAAAGAAACGGGTGCCGGGTTGGTTCCCTTCGACACCCTGTTTGAAAAACTTATCCGCCGGCAGCCCCGGCCTTCCTATTGGATTTGGGACGGGATCCATCCGACTCCCGCCGGGCATAGAAAAATGGCGGAGTGTTGGCTCCGCCATGTCCGTTTGTGATTATAAAACTTTGGTAATCTTGTCGTTCAGATAACCGTCTGCCGGAGCCTCTTCCAACGATTGGAAAGACTCCCGGGTATCGCGCAGGATCCCGCCCAGGCCTTTTCCGGAGGTGCCTCCGTTCGTTTTGAGGTGCTCTCCGCAGATGGCCAGGTCCCAGTCGGTGCGTGCCGCCCAGGTGGCGTCTTCCTGTTCATCGGCAAAGGTGCTCTGGCCCACCACGTCTCCGGTTTCAAAGGAAAAATAGGTCCATTTGTCGGCAGAAAGACCGTTGAGGGTGCATTCCCCCTGCAAAAGGGGCGTTCCTTCCGACTTTCCGTCCCGGCAGGCCCCCACCAACAGCAAAGCTGTCAGGATATAGATTAATTTTCTCATTTCAGATTCCTCCCTCCTTCCGGATTGTAAACATATTTGATATGGATGGTACCCGCGGCGCGATCGTAATCGCTCAGGCGTATTTTGGCATATTTCCCGGAAGCGGTGCGTACGACCAGCGGGGCCGACACGGGCTGTTTCGTTTGTGCGGAAATCCATTCCACCGGACTGAAGGACGTCTTTTTCGGCGGGATGGAAGACAAACGGTAGGTGTTGTATCCGGTGTGGAAATCGACCGTACCCTCCTGGCGGGCCTCCTCCATATCAAAGACATGGACCTTCGTCTTGCCGGTTCCCTGACGGTAGTCATAGACGGATAAGCCGGTCAGGCGGGCAACGGTCGCTTCTTGGCTGCCCCGTTTGTTGCGTGAAACGGTCAGGAAATAAGCGGGATGATCGTATCCGTCCATTAGCTTGACGACTTTGCTGAAGTCGAAGCCGAATTCGATGTCGTTTGGCCACCAGGCTCCCTGCATGGGATGATCCCCTCCCTGATGGTCGGCGATGCTGACCTGTATCTGGTGAGTCGGACGCATATCCGTTTGATTCGGAGCCACTCCGATCTGGAAGGACAAATCGTCCCGGGAGTCACATTCCACCCCCACTTTAAACACGATCTGCGGCTCCTGGTAATACGGATCCACGCTGGTAACAAAATCGGAAAGCAGGTTTTTGGGAGAATGATTGAAATATAACCAATACGGGAGGTAGAAGCGTCCCCGGTCGTGCGCATAACTTCCCCATGTGTTGACGACGATAAACGCGCCCTTGGATACTTCGCCGCCCGGTGTGGTGAATTCCACGAGGTCGTCGTATCCGACAATGGTGAGCGCATGGCCGCCGTCGGTTCCCAGTTTGGTCAGGAGCCGGTGGTAGCCGGTGGCGGAAGGGCCGTCATACTGGTTGATGGTCCAGTTCCCGGCATAACCTGAGAAGACGACCAGGCCTCCGGCACTGCCATTCGTTCCCCGGTTGTAGAGAAATTGCTTCAGGCCGGGAAGGTCCTCCCATTTTTCCAGCGGAATCCTGTCAAAGGTCCTGGCCCGATAGTGGATGGCGGTGAGGTATTTCTCATAGCCGGTGGCCCATTTGAAAGAGGTGGGTCCGGACTCCGGCCAGTCTTCTTCGGTAATGACGCCATTGTCCGTAGCCAGGGAAAGCCCTTCCCAGCTGAGGGAACCGTTGTCTTTTCCTTCGTTGACAAAATTGTACGTGTACTGGTAGGAAAAGCGGTTGGCCGGAGAGGCAGAGGCATCCCGGTCCAGGAGGCGGTTCATCTCGTAGGTGTACATATAGCCGATGGCGGACGCCTGCGCGCAGGAGCCGCCTTTCTGGTCGATCAGCGGCGGGAAGTACTTGCTAAGGGAATTATCCACGGACTGTGGCAGTTCGGAAGAAACCCGAAGCGCGGATCGCTGGACGATGGGCACCTGTGCACCGGCGCCCAGCGAGCAAATCAGCAGCAGAAGGGGAAGGACCTGTCTCATTTGCCCAGCCGTTTCTGCGTTTTCAGATTCTCCCGGCGCACGTTGGCCGGCATGGCGGCATCGTCCCGGATCATCTGCTTGAGCGCGGCGACGATTTTGTCCCGGCCGGGCGCGCTGTTGTACCAGCCGAGGGTCTCCAGGGCGACCTGTCGCGCCGAAGCGTCCAGGGTGGTGTCGGCCGCATTGGCCAGCAGCACGGGGATCGCCTTGAGATAGCGGTAATTGCGGAAGGTTCGCATCGCATAGATCCGTTGCATGGGCTTCGCGGAGGTGTCTGCCGCCTTGGCGAGTTCTTGGTCAAGGTGCTCGTGGCCGCGGATCATCGTCAAGGCATCGTCGGCATCCCAATTGATGCGGGCCAGGTCTGGCTGATGGTCATACAACTGCTGGACGGCCCGGACAATGCAGCTGTCCTGACCGGCATCGCCCCGTGCAGAAGCGAAGCGGCAAGCCTGGCGGGCGACCAGTTCGAAGGGGTCCCTGCAGGCGGTCACGATGGCCTCTTCCGCCCGCTCGTCGGCAGCGTCCCGCAGGACCTCGAAGGCGCTGATGCGGACAATCCGGGAAGGATCTTCCCGAAGCAGGCGAAGCGCCTGGCGGGAATCTTTCAGATGCAGGATGCCTGCCGCACGGTCATTGGGGTCGTCCGACCGGAGGTATTTCTGCCATACGGCGGCCTTGTTCCGCCGGCGCAGCAGGTCGTCTGTCAGGACGGCCGCGTGCTTGCGCGCCGCCTTGTCGGCGGGACGGAAGCGGAACGTGGGATCGCCGATGATGTGGCTTTCCAGCAAGGGGAATTCGCGCTGCCACAGACCGATGCGAACGCCTTGGGCCAGGTAGCCGAGCAGGCGGTCTTCCCACTTGTCCTGCAGCACATTGACGGTGTTGCCCTGGACGGCCACACATCGGCCGGGACCGAAAATGTGTACGCCGGCCACATAGCCTTCCGGATTGTGGAAGGAGCCGTTAAAGCAGGCGTTCAGCATGATGACGCGCGGGTTGCTGCGGACCGTGAACAGATCGGACTGGTCAATGTTGGCATTTCGGTTGGCGATGGAATCCTGCACGCGGTACACGGCCAGGAGGGAATCGCTGACAATGGAGCGCGGAAGGTGGAAAACGGAATCCAGGGCGGCATGCAGGAAGGCTTCTTCCTCTGCCGTTCCCTTCCAGCGCCGGTACTGACGGGCCGTTACGCGTTTGAGCAGGGAGAGATTCTCCTGGAAGGTCCGTCCTTCTCCGGTGGGGCTGATGTATTGGGTTTCCGGAGCGCCGTGTTCGGTAAACTGGAAGAAATCGGTTTCTTCGCGCTGCAGTTCCGTAAACAGGTTCCACTTCATTTCCTTCTCCTGATGGAAGTTCAGGAACCGGTTACCGGAGGCCTTGTGGAAGGCTTCGGGGAAGTATTCTCGGTACTGGAGGGGCCGCTGGAGCCAGATATTCATATCCTCGCTGTTGTAGCCGCTTCCGAAAAAGAAGGTGAAATGGTCCAGCGGCTCGGCCTCCCGATGGGCCCGGACCGCTTTGCACAGGTAACCGCGCAGCAGTTCGTCGGGATCCATGCCGGCATCCACCATGCACTGGGGAACCTTGATCCGGCCGGAATAGATGTCGGAATCAATGAAGACCGAGCCTTTTTCGGTGAGCCGGTAATACGAGACGCCCGGGTGTTCGCTGTCCCGGTCAATGAGTTCGAAGTCCAGGTCGAAATCGTCATAAAACCGATCCGATGCGACGCTTGACTCGAAGGGCGGGAAACGCTGCTCGTTCATTTTGAAGGCTGTGGTCAGCCATTGCGCCTCCCGGACCATGGCAATGGGGATGTTCCCGATGAAGACGACGCCTTCCAGCAGGTTTTTGCGGTCTGCGGCCAGGCGGCGGATTTCGTCGCGGACTTGTTCGGGGGTCTGCCAGTCGGCAGCCAGGATGCGGGCGTCGAGCCCTTCTTCCCGGAGGACGTCGCGATAGGCCTCTACCTCCGTGCGGCAGGCTTCAAAGCTGTGCGCATCGATAAAAATGCCGAATACATTGCGGGCCCGGCCCGTCAGGCAAACGGCGGACAGTATGATCAGGAGCAGGATTTTCTTCATCGCAGATAAACGTTAAGGCGCCCTACGGTACGGGTGATTTCATCCTGAAGGGCGGGATCGTTGGCCTTGTAATCTCGTAATTGACCGGCTATCCAATCGCGGTTGTAGGCGTCGGTGAACCAGCCGAGGGCTTCGGCGACAACCAGGCGGATGTTCAAAGGCTCCGTCTCGTCCATGACCAGCTTGACCAGGTCCGGTGCGAGCTGGGGATACGGGTTGTTGCGCAGGATATGCAGCATGGAGGCGCGGCCGCGCGAGCCGTTTCCGTGGCGGGCGATGGCCTCTGCGGCATAATCCCGCAGGCCGATGGCCGAGACCAGGGCCTGGCGCCCGTCGTTCATGCCGGGATGGAGGAAGGATTTGTCGGCTGCATCGAAGGCTTTCAGGAAGGTGCTGTCCGGGAAACAGGCGGAGTTGTTGCAGATATTGAAGGCGACACGCTTGGTGTTGATGTCATGGAAATAGGCTTCCAGGACAGCCGGAACATCATCCGGATGTCCTACACGGCAGAGCCAGTAGGCCGCCTTGCGCCGGGTAAACTCATACGGGTCTTCCAGCGCAGCCCGCAGGCCGGCGCGGTAGCTGTCCATGTCGCGGTATTTGAGTTGTGTCAGGGCATTGTAACGCTGCATGTAGCCTTTCCCGTGGCGGACGATGTCCAGCAGGTCGTCATCGGGGGAGATGACGGGGTCCAGGACCTGTTCGCGCGTGGGGCGGAAATGGAAGGCAGGATCCCCGATGACATGGGATTCGAGGATGGCGGTCCGCCGGTGCCATTCACCCACGGTACACCCTTGCGTCAGCAGGCCCAGGTAGGTGCTGGAGGCCTTGTCCTGCAGGACGTTGACGGTATTTCCCAGGCTCACGACGGCATTGCCGTCAGAGAAGATATACCGCGAGGCGATATTGTCCTCTTCGCGGAAGTCGCCGTTGTAGCAGGCGTCGAAAATATACATCCGGGCATTCGGTTTGGCGGCCCAGACATCTTCGAGCACAATACCCAGGCGAAGGTCCGCCAGCGAGTCGGCCTTTACCACTTCCGGATCGAAGGTGTCGGCCACCCAGGTGGTGTCCAGGTCATACTGCCGCATGATCTCGGCCATGGCTGCGGCGGGCTCGGCCCCGAAACGGACCTTGCGACGCACGGCGTTGCGGGCCTGCAGCTTGGCGGCGGCATAGTATTCGTCGTCGCAGGTGGCCGGAGGCGTTCCCTGGATCCATTGGCGCTCGGGCGTGCCGTGGCAGTGGAAGAGCACCAGGTCCAGGTCGTCGCGCCGGCATTCCTTCAGCACGATATCTTTCATGTAGGGGTACTGGTAGAAAACGAAGAAGGTGGCGCCGTCTATGTCGTGGAAGGCACCGGGAACCTGTTCGGCCAGGGTGACCGCTTCGTCTTTCCAGGCAATCATGCTGTCCGAGAAAGAACCTTCCCCGGTGTAGGACATGACGCGGTCCAGTTCGTTCTCTTCGGCGCGGAGGCGAACCAGTTTGGTCAGGTATTTGGACAGTTCCGTATAACGGTCCTGAAATTTGTCGGAAGGATGGATGCGGCCCGAGAAGATGTCACAGGAGATTTCCTGCGGGGATTCAGGGGCCAGTTCATAATAGAAAAACCGGGTTTCCACGCTGTCGCGTCCGACGGGGCGGAACACCAGGTCGAAGTCATCATAGAAGCGGTCCGACGGAACGGAGGAATCCCGCATCGGGAAGTTCTGCTCGTCCATTTTGAAGGCCGAGGTCAGATGCTGTGCCTTGCGGATCATCGGGACGGGGATGTTCCCGATGAAAACCGTTCCGGCCAGGGCGCGGGAAGCGTGCCAGGAGCGAAGGGAATCGCGCACGGCTTCGGGCGTTTCCCAGGGGCCGGCGGCTACAAAAGCCTCCAGTCCGTCTGCACGGACAGAGGCGGCATAGGCCTCGATCTGAGGCCCGCAATGCGTATAGGAATCTGCATCCACTACGATGGCGAAACTCTGTGCATTCAGCAGGGGGGCACCCCATAGCAGATTCAGCAGGATGATCAGTCTCTTCATCATTAAAAGAAAATATCAAAGGAAAGCGCGGCGGAGAAACGGGATCCTTCGCCGGAAAGGGCCTTTTTGAAACCGCCCTCCAGACCCAGGTTAAAGCAGGTTTTCCGGTGAGTCAGGCTCCAGGTCGCCGAAGCACGGACCTGTGCGCAGTCGGCGGAATAGAAGGCGATATCTTCCTGGTACAACCCGATGGCCGGGGAGTCGGTTTTGACGCCGCCATATACATATTCCCCGTTCAGGCTCTTGTCATAACCTATGCCGGCCCGGGCATACAGGGAACTCTTTCTCACAGAGAAGCGGCGGGATGCGAACGCTTCTGCACCCAGCCGGGTCCAGTTGAAGGAGGAGGCGGGCAGGAGATACGCGTCGGATTCATTTGCAAAATGGACACGACCGCCGGTACTCCAGACGTACGAAAGACCGTTCAGGCCGAAGAGGTGGTCGTATTCGAGCGATGCTTCCATGCGGTCGTAATCGCTCATGTGATTGGTGGCGATGGTGATCCACTGCTGGTTGAAAGCCGTGTCGTCCAGTCGCTGAATCTTTTCGATGCCATCCGTAGCCCGATATAAGGCTTTCACCTCCAGGCGGTTGGCTTTCTCTCCCCACAGGAGGAGAGCGGAAGCGTCGATGCGCAGGGTTTCCGTCCGGCCCTTGCTTTCGGGCAGGGCTTTCTTGTGTTCCACTTCCGTGGAACCCATCAGGCCGCGCAGTTCGGCGCGGAGGGCGATATCGCCCTCGTAGGCATAGTGCAGGGCGCCGCCATACAGGTAGCGGGTGTAATAATATTCCTTGAGGCCATTGTTGCCGCCCACATAGGAATTGTTGACTTCACCCAGCCCCAGGGTGCAGACGGTTTTCTGGTCGATGCGGTAATTGTTGTTCGACGGGTAGGCCCGTTCATAGTCATACAGGAAGAGGAACGAGACGCCGAACAGGTGCGCCTGAGCCGGTTTCCAGGCCAGCGAGGGACGGATGTCGATATCCATCACATAGGTCTCGCTGCGCGGATCCTTCTGTTTGGCGCCCACTTTGTCGATATAATGCACATCCAGGCCCGCTGCCAGCACGGAAGAGAGTGGCAGCGAAGCCCTGACGCGCATGTCATATTCTTGACGGATCCAACGGCTGGGATTCGTATCCAGGATGTAGTACGGCATGTCATCCGTCGGTTCATACTGGTTCGTGTTGTAGTTGCAGCCGTTGTCGAAGATATTGCGGAAAGCAAAATCTCCAAGGAGAAAAAGTTTTCCCACCGTGGCGTCGCCGGCCGCCATGGCCGTGATGGACGTGGAACCGGAGGCCTCCCGTGCCGGACGGAATTCTCCTTCCTGCCGGGATCCTTTTACGCCTACAAGACCGAAATGGGGAAGCGGGGAGAAAGAAAATGCCGCAGCATTGTCGGTCGCTGTCCAGAGCGACCGGCTTTCCATGACTTCACGCTCCTGTGGCGTATAGGCACCCTGTGCCAGGGCGGAGATTCCGCTTAGGCACAGGGATAAAACGATGGGAAAAAACTTCTTCATAATTATTTGGTCCAAGTATGCCAGGAAGGAACACCGGCACCGTTGCGACGGACGACCGGCTTGTTGTTGATCTCGAAATCGTTGGTGTTGTTATTGGTGTCCTGATAGACGACCGTACCGTCTTCACGGGTGTAGGCGACCTTGCGGGAAAGGCTCTTGCCTACGTAGGAGGCACCCAGGAATTGGAAGCCGGCATCAATCTCCTTCGGGAGGAACAGACCGCCGTCTTTCAGGCCGTCTTCCTGGTTGGTACGCCACTGGACGGCGTCAAGAACGTCGGAACGCAGGATCTCGCGGGCATCGGTATAACCACCGTTGGTGGAGGCGATGAAGTTCTCGTTCACGAGGGGCTTGCTGGGTTTGAACAGGACAATGGCATCGTCACCGACGGATACCAGCCACTGGGGCATGGCATAGCCCGTCTCAATGACGCGGCTCATGTTGATGGCCGGGTTGTCGGTAATCACGACACCGTTAAACAGGGTGGTCTCGCCCAGAATGGCCTCGAAATCGGCACCGGTCAGGTTGATGGAACCGCTCTTGCCAAGTTTTTCGGCCGTGTGGTCGGTTGCCCACTGGGCGACGACGATGGACTCGCCGGGTTTGACCGGGTACTGCGTGCCGTTGCCGGGAATCTGCCATACGGTCTTGACGAACAGATACTTCTCGGGCTCGGCGATGTCATACTTGTAAATGGTGCTGAAGTCGTAGCTGGCGTAGTTGTTGCTCAGGGAGGTCAGGCACAGGCCGTCGGCATAGACGGTCTCGGTGGAGTTGTTGTAGATCTCCCAGAACTGATCGCGGAAATAGGTGTCATAATCCCCCGCTCCGATTTTGCAGCCGCAGTAGTAGATCTCCTTGAAAACGAGGGCGGACTCTTTGCTGGCGGTCACGGCAACGGCGACATTGGCGTCGTCGGTGGCGTTCACGGAAGATTGGGAGCCGCTATACACATACTGACGTCCGTCGGAGACGACAACGGCATTGACCTCTACGGAATAGATACCGGGAACGAGTTCGGCAAAGGAAGCCTTGCCGTTTTCGGTATTGGCGGTAACAGCCGTCGTGGTGGCGGTGTTGGTTACGGTGACCTTGTAGGAATCGGGTTTTACGAGACCTTGGTCAAGGGAAGACTCATCGACCGTCACATTGATGAGGACGGTCTTGGTGCCGTCTTTCTTGCAGGAAGAGAAAGCGGCGGCAGTTGCGAGGACTGCCAGGATCAACAAGATTTTTTTCATGATAGATTGTTAAGATAGTTAATGATGATTTATTTGATGTTGATTTTCAATTCAAATCCAAAGAACATCGGGATGCCCAGCTCGTGGAAGGCGCCGGACTTTTCGTAACGGTCCGACGGCCGGCTGTTCAGGAGGTTGTTGACATAGAAGGAAGCCGTCATCACGTCGCTGATTTCCTTGGAGAGGTTCAGGTTGAACAGGAAGTAGGCCGATGTCTTCTCTACCATTTCCCGCGTGGGGTCCGGCGTTTCAAACAGATAGCTGAACTCGGGATCGGTGCGCAGGGCCGGGTCGAAGTCATGCACCTTTCCATCCTTGTAGGAAATGTATTTGACGAACATATCCGGGTTGTTGAAACTGTCCCATTCGCGGCTGAACCAGTCGGCCTGTGCCGTCAGGGTAATGACAAAGCCGATGCGGGGGATGTTGTGCGAGATGCGGAGCGTGGTGACCAGATCCTCATAATGGGAGGTTCTCCGCTCCGGATTGTACACGCCGATATGATGCTCCGGATTGTTTCCGTTGGTGCGGGTCTGGAATGCATAAGAGGCATTGGTGTACGAGCTGCTGCTCCAGGCTCCGTTCAGGTAGAAAGAGGTCCGGATGGCATCGAACCGGCCCAGATCCACTTCAAACTCGATACCGCGATTAACGGCCTTGATGTTGTTGTACGGCTTGTACACCTCGAAAAAGAGCTGGTAGGGAGAACCCGGGGTAAGGGTAGGTTGCGCTCCGGGGTGCTCGGCCGCCACGACATAGGGCGTATAACGGTACCAGATGAAGGACGGCAGGTCCAGTCCCATCGTGTAGCCGTTTTTCATCAACTCGTCAAAATAGGTGAGGGAAATGTTGAACCGTTTGGCAAGGGTGAAATCCAGTCCGATTTCGGCCTTGCGGTTGCGGGCAATCTCCAGGTCTGGATTCTCGCTGTTGTACACGCTGGTTTTTGCTACGAGCAGGCGCTCCGCTTCCGGACGGGTCTCGCTCATTCCGTTGTAGAGGATGTTGTCAAGATACGCCAGGTTGGGATAGAGATACATCGATGTGGGTGCTTTTGAGGTAATGCCCCATCCGCCGCGAAGCGTCATCCAGGGGAAGATGTCGAAACTGGCGTTCAGGCGGGGAGCCAGGGACGACAGGCCGTTCACCAGGTCGTACCGCGCTCCTGCCGTCACATTGAACTGACGCTCGCCCAGCTGCCAGTGGAAGCTGTCTTCCAGGAAGACACCCAGCTGGTTGATGAAGGGTATGTCGTAGAATGGCCGTTTGCGATAGCCGGAAGAGGCATTGTCGATGTTGCGGAACGGCGGGAAATCGTCGTCATAGACCGCTCCCTTTCCCAGGTTGCCGTCGGTTTTGAAATCGATACCGGCCAGCAGGTTGTCGGTGATGCGGTTCCAGGTCTTGGAGAACGTCGCGCTCGCTTTGGCAAATACATTCACCTCCTTGCCGAATATATCATAGGTATAAAAATAACTATAAGGCAGGATGGCGCCTTTGATCATCTGGTCGGCGGCATTGGTGATTTCGTTCCCGTTCGCATCCAACAGGTGCTGGCCGGGGGTATTCGTATAGACGACGCCGTCTGTCATAGCGGTAGAATACAGGTTCAGGGCATTCGAGGCCGTAGATTCGATGTGCGAGACCTTGTCGTTGAAGCTGCCGGAAACCAGCCAATCCACGCTCTTGAGCAGGCCCTTGTTGAAAGAGGTGTGCCCGTTGTGGTTCAGGGCAATCCCATAGGTGTCGCCCCACCGCTGGTCGCGTCCGGAAGCATCCGGATTCAGTTCGGCGCGGTCGCGGGCGTAGGTGAGCGTCAGGGATGTGTTGGCGGTGGATCGTCCGCTGCCGTCCAGCATCACCGACCAGAGGAATTTGGCATTGGCCCTTCGGTAGGTGTCAAAATCCCGGATGAGTTCTTTCCGGTTATAGGCATAGTCGGCGCTGATATTCAAGTCGCCGGCTTTGGGCGAAAGCCGAAGTCCTTTGGCCGCACTGACCTGGTAGATGTTCGGGTTGGTCTTGAAGCGGAGCGTAAGCGGGGAGCGTCCTGCTTTGGATTTCACCAGGACGGCTCCCGAAGTCATGTCTCCGTACTGCGCGGAAGGAATGCCGCGGATCACTTCGACCGATTCGATGTTGTCCGTTGACAGTCCCCGGACATCCACGCCGGTAGAGGCATAGCCGGAAGTGGCTTCATTCTTGACGTAGCCGGAAATGGCCGAGGACAGGAATTGCATGTTGGCATTGTTGGAGACGGGGGCTCCGTCAACGATGATCGCCGTACCCAGGCTGGCCATATTGGTTCCGGCCTTGTTCCGGACGGAAATGGCCTGGGCCTGGTCCAGGCTGGGGTTGGTAATCTGGACGCCGGGGAGCAGGCCCATCAGATCTCCCAGTGAACTGGTTTGCATGTGATCCATGGCCTGGCGGGAAATCTTGGAGGCGGTACTCTGGCCAGACTCGCTTCGCGTGGCCACCACGGTCACGTTTTCCAGGGCAAAGCTGGTCTCCACCATGCGGAAAGATAGCGCCAGTTCCTTGCCGGCGGATGTCACCACCGTCGTGTCGATGGTTTCCATTCCGTAGAAGGAAACCTGCAGCCGGGTTTTGCCGGCAGGGACTCGCGGAAGGAGGAATTCGCCGCGGGCATCCGTCAGGGTATAAACCGCAGAAGGCTGAATGATGACAGTGGCAAAATCGATGGGTTTGCCGGTGGCATCTTGCACTTTTCCCTTGATGGCAGCGGTCTGTCCAAAGCCGCTCCACGATGCCAGAAGGAGTGCCAGAATACTAAGAAATCTTTTCACAGTTGAAACAAAACTATCTTACCTACTACGGCAAATATAATCACTTTTTCCACAAAAAAAAGCAATTCCCTAATTTAAAACGATTCAAAAATAAAAAGAAAACCCACTTGTCGAATAAATATGCAAAAACCTGGCTCGAACAGCTGTTCAAGCCAGATTTTGCTGTGTTGCGTGGTCCCTGCCGGATTTGAACCGACGACCCGCTGATTATGAGTCAGCTGCTCTAACCAGCTGAGCTAAGGGACCCGGGCGGTTTTACACCTTGATCTCAACCTCGACACCGGAGGGGAGTTCGAGCTTCATCAGCGCATCCACGGTCTTGGCGTTGGAATCGTCGATGTCCAGCAGACGGCAATAAGCGTCCAACTCGAACTGCTCGCGGCTCTTCTTGTTGACGAAAGTCGAACGGTTCACGGTGAAGATCTTCTTGTTCGTCGGGAGCGGAATGGGACCGTTCACCTTCGCACCGGTAGCCTTCACAGTGTCGACGATCTTCGCAGCAGACTTGTCGACGAGCATGTGGTCGAATGATTTGAGTTTGATTCTGATTTTCTGACTCATATCAATTTACTTTTAAATAATCTTACCTAATCTTCATCGTCATGGAACTGGTATCCGCTCTTCTCGACGATGTCCTTGGCCAGGTTGGCCGGAACCTCGGCGTAGTGGTCGAACGTCATCGTGCTCGTTGCGCGTCCGGAAGACAGGGTACGCAGTACCGTCACATAGCCGAACTGCTCTGCGAGCGGGACAAAAGCCTTCACGATGCGGGCTCCGTTGGTGGTGGAGTCCATGGCCACGATCTGTCCGCGACGGCGGTTCAGGTCGCCCACGATGTCACCCATATAGTCTTCGGGGGTAACCACCTCCAGGGACATGATGGGTTCCAGCAGGACGGGTTTCGCCTTGCGGGCGGCGTGACGGAAGGCCATCCGGCCGGCCATTTCGAAGGAAAGCTGATCGGAGTCGACCGGGTGATACGAACCATCCAGGACCGTCACCTTGAGGGACTGGACCTCGAAGCCCGCAAGGGGACCGTTGGCCATGGCGGATTCGAAACCCTTCTGGATGCTCGGGATGAACTCCTTGGGGATGTTGCCGCCCTTGACCTGATTGTCGAACTGCAGACCGTTGACGCCTTCGTCGGCGGGTCCGATTTCCACGATGATATCGGCGAATTTACCACGGCCGCCCGTCTGCTTCTTGAAGACTTCGCGGTGCTGGACCGTAGCGGTAATCGCCTCTTTGTAGTTGACCTGGGGAGCGCCCTGATTGATTTCCACGCCGAATTCGCGGCGCAGACGGTCCACGATGATATCCAGATGGAGCTCGCCCATACCGCTGATGACGGTCTGGCCGGTCTCGGGATCGGATTTCACGGTGAAGGTCGGATCTTCCTCGGCAAGTTTGCCAAGGGCGATGCCCAGTTTGTCCAGATCGTTCTGGGTCTTGGGCTCGACGGCGATACCGATCACCGGATCAGGGAATTCCATGGATTCGAGCGTAATGGGCTTGTCCTCGGCGCAGATGGTGTCACCTGTGCGGAGATCCTTGAAGCCGACCGCTGCGCAGATATCTCCGGCCTCGTCGAACTCAATGGGGTTCTGGTGGTTGGAGTGCATCTGATACAGGCGGGCGACCCTTTCTTTCTTGCCCGTACGCGTGTTAAAGACATAAGAACCGGCGTCCAGCCGTCCGGAGTACACGCGCATGAAAGCGAGGCGGCCCACAAACGGGTCCGTCGCAATCTTGAACACGAGTGCGCAGAACGGTTCTTGTGCGCTGGGTTTGCGCTCGACTTCCTCGCCGTTGCGCGGGTTGGTTCCCTTCACCGAGCCCTTGTCGAGCGGGGACGGGAGGTACCGCATCACGGCATCCAGCAGGAACTGTACGCCTTTGTTCTTGAAGGAAGAGCCGCAGCAGGCCGGGACGATCTGCATCGAAATGGTACCCTTGCGCAGGGCCGCGATGATTTCTTCCTCGGTCAGGGAGTCGGGATCCTCGAAATACTTCTCAATCAGGACTTCGTCGCATTCGGCTGCGGCCTCGACCAGTTTGTCGCGCCACAGGGCCACGTCGTCCTTCATGTCTTCGGGAATCTCCTTGATCTCGTAGTTGACGAGCTCTTCGCCGGAGTCATAGTAAATGGCTTTGCGCGAGATCAGATCCACAATGCCCTGGAACTTGTCTTCTGCCCCGATCGGGAGGCAGATGGGAACGGCGGTCGCGCCCAGTTTATTCTTGATTTCTTCGACACAGGCGAGGAAATCGGCCCCGACGCGGTCCATTTTGTTCACATAGGCAATTTTCGGCACCTTGTATTTATCGGCCTGACGCCAAACGGTTTCCGATTGCGGCTGAACGCGTCCTACCGCACAGAAGGTGGCGATGGTGCCATCCAGTACGCGGAGGGAACGTTCTACTTCTACCGTGAAATCTACGTGTCCGGGCGTATCGATCAGGTTGATCTGATAGGTCTCGCCGCCGTAGTGCCAGAACGCAGTGGTTGCGGCGGAAGTGATGGTGATACCGCGCTCCTGTTCCTGGACCATCCAGTCCATGGTGGCGGCACCCTCATGCACTTCACCGATTTTGTGCGTCTTGCCGGTGTAGAAAAGGATTCGTTCGGAAGTCGTCGTCTTGCCGGCATCGATGTGTGCCATGATGCCGATGTTGCGGGTGAGTCTAAGATCTCTGTTTGCCATCTAGCTGTGTGATTAGAAACGGAAGTGGGCAAATGCCTTGTTGGCCTCTGCCATTCTGTGCATATCCTCTTTTCTCTTGAATGCACCACCTTCGTTGTTGTAGGCGGCGACGATTTCTGCACACAGCTTTTCTGCCATAGAGTGGCCGGCGCGCTTGCGGGCGAAGGAAATCATGTTCTTCATCGAAAGGGAGACTTTCCGCTCGGGACGCAACTCTGTAGGCACCTGGAAGTTGGCACCGCCGATACGACGACTCTTGACCTCGATCTGAGGGGTCACGTTCTCGAGCGCCTTCCTCCAAATATCTAGAGGAGCCTGGTCAGAATCTTTCATCTTCTCGCCTACCTTGTCAATGGCATCATAGAAAATTGCATACGCGATACTCTTCTTCCCCTGTAACATAAGATTATTCACGAACCGGGTCACCTCGATGTCGTGAAACTTCGGATCAGGAAGTAGAATTCTCTTTTTAGGCTTCGCTTTTCTCATTTTGAATGAAATTAAAGGTGGAATAATTAGTAAGATTACTTCTTAGATTTCTTCGGCCGCTTGGCACCGTAGAGGGAACGGGACTGAGTCCTGCCATCTACGCCAGCAGTATCCAAAGCTCCTCTAAGGATGTGGTAACGTACACCCGGAAGGTCCTTTACACGACCGCCACGGACCAGCACGATGCTGTGTTCCTGGAGGTTGTGGCCCTCGCCCGGGATGTAGGCATTGACCTCTTTGGCGTTGGACAGACGGACACGCGCTACCTTACGCATAGCGGAGTTCGGCTTCTTCGGCGTCGTCGTGTAAACACGCAGGCAAACGCCACGCTTCTGAGGGCAAGCATCCAGTGCACGGGACTTGCTGTTGACAGCGATGGTCTCGCGCCCTTTGCGAACTAATTGTTGAATAGTGGGCATAAATGTTTGTAAATAATTTATGTATGTTTAAACCCCTTCCGAAAAAGGGGCTGCAAAGATACGAATAAAAATATTAATTAACAAAGTTTTCAACAACTACCTTGCGTCGAAGGCGAAGAGGTGGGCTTTTTCGGCGCCCCAGGTCTGGTCTACGACGACGCGCAGGGCATCGGCACTGACGGGCTCGAACCGGACGTGGCGCAGCCGCAGGTAGTTGTCTTTCTCTTCATAGACGGTCTTCCACGCGCCTTTGACACGGGCTTCCAGCCGCCAGGCACGGGCCATCATGGGCGGAACTGCCACCCGTTCGGTCGTCGCCTCCAGTTTGCGCATGCGCTTGCTGCGTACCTTGAAATGGGAATCGAAAATCAGCCGTGCGCCCGAGAGGGTCACCGGTTTTTTCCAGGTATAGACCACCGTTTCCTCGCCGGGGGCCACCCACACGCCGTTGTCGGCCCCGTCCCAGGAGCGGTCGATTCCGTTGCGCAGCACCTCGTTGGCCGCATCGGTCCGGGCCGATAGGGTCAGGCCGGACACCTTGCGCCACCGCCAGGGGAGCATGCAGTCGTCGTCCTCCAGCAGGTCCTGCACCTCGGCGATGTGTTTCGCACGCACCTCGGCGGGTTCAACGCCATGGGCGATGGCGACCGCCGCACCCGTCCCGCAGGCCTGTCCCAGCAGGGCGCAGGTGGCCATGACGCGCGTGGCGCTCAGGCCCATGTGCGTGCAGGAAATGTCGCGGCCGGCGAACATCAGGTTGGGAACGTTCACCGAGTAGAGGCAGTCGAACGGGATGCCGAAATAATCTGGCGTGGCGTATTCCGTGCTGATGCGGCCCTTCTTGTGGAAGGCCTCGGGATCGTGGTCGTCCAGGGTCCAGCCGCCATAGGCAATCACATCCTCGAAATGACCGCCGTCCAGCACATCGTTCTGGTTGAGGATGTGCGGCCCCACGTAGCGGGTGGATTCCCGTTTGCCGGGCAGGGAGCCGATCCAGTCCAGTTCGTAGCCCTTGCAGCGTCCGTCGGGATGGTTTTTCATGTACTCCCAGATGCCGTAGGCAATCTTTTTCAGTTCGCGCTGGATGTCGGGCGCATCGAAAATGGTATCTACCGTGCCGCCGAATTCAATCCACCAGAAATTGTTGTCCTTGGGGTGGTAGATGCGTTTGTAGTTGAACTTTACGCCGGGGATGGTGGATTTGGGCGTGGCGTAGTCAAAGTCTTCGTCCGTGAAATGATAAGCCCAGTCGGGGGCGGTGAAGGGATGGTCCTCGTCGGTCTTGCGCAACTGCAGGAGGATGGAGTTGCCCATGGTGCGGGCGTCGCCGCCTTCATGCAGATAGGACTCGTGGAACTCGTCCGGAAGCTCGCGGCCGCGGCGGAATTTGGCGCCGCTCAGGCGCAGGATGCCGTCGCCCGTGCAGTCCAGGAAGAGTTTGCCGCCCAGGCGGTAGTGGGTGTAGGCATTGGTGTTCCAGGCCTTGACGGCGGCAATGCGGGCCCCGTCCATTTCCACCTCGTCCACGGAGGTGTTCAACAGCAGGGTGATGTTGGGCTCGGAAATGACGGTGGAATAAATGACATCGTCCCAAAGCGTATAGCGTTGGAGGGGGTTGTAGCGGAAGTTCCGCAGCTGCATTTCCTCCAGGATGCCGGCTTCCTGATACTGGTCTTTGAGAACGCCCACAATGCCCATCCGGCATTCGCTGGAGGCGTTTCCGCCCAGCACGGGACGGTCCTGCACCAGGATGACGGAGGCGCCGTGACGGGCCGCCGAGACCGCTGCGCAAACGCCGGCCAGGCCGCCGCCGCACACCACGATATCCGCGTTTTTTTCCACGTGGCGGACCACCTGGGAATTCTGTTCCGTGAGCATCTGGGCCTCAACGGAAAGGGGAAGCGCCATCAGGATGATAGCGCAGAACGCTTTGAGAATCCGGTTCATAGACTTATTCTTTTACGTCGGTTTTAATCTGCAGTTCCTCCAGCTGGCTGTCGTCGATGGCCGAAGGGGAATCGATCATCACGTCGCGGCCCTGGTTGTTCTTCGGGAAGGCAATGTAGTCGCGGATGGTATCCTGGCCGCCGAAGAGGGCGCAGACGCGGTCGAAACCGAAGGCGAGGCCGCCGTGGGGCGGTGCGCCGAACTTGAAGGCGTTGATGATGAAGCCGAATTTGTACTCGGCCTCTTCGGGTCCGATGCCCAGTACTTCGAACATGCGTTTCTGCATGTCGGCGTTGTGGATCCGGATGGAGCCGCCGCCCAGTTCGGTGCCGTTCAGCACAAAGTCATAGGCATTGGCGCAGACGCGCTCGAGGTCTTCTTTCTTGTTGCTGTAGAACCATTTTTCATGCTCCGGCTTGGGAGCGGTGAAAGGATGGTGCATGGCGTAGAAGCGCTGGGTTTCGTCGTCCCACTCCAGCAGCGGGAAATCCACGATCCACAGCGGGGCGAACTCCTTGGGGTTCCGCAGACCCAGCCGGTTGCCCATCTCGATACGCAGGACGCCCAGCATGGTCTGTACCTTGCGCAGGTTGTTGCCGGACAGGACCAGCAGCAGCTCGCCGGGTTTGGCTTCGGCCTTGGCGGCGATGCGCGCCAGGTCTTCGGGGCCGTAGAATTTGTCGATGGAGCTCTTGTAGGTGCCGTCGGCGTTTACCTTGATATATATAAGGCCTTTGGCGCCCACCTGCGGACGTTTGACCCACTCGGTCAGCTCGTCAAGCTGCTTGCGGGTGTACTCGGCACCGCCCGGGACGGAAATCGCGCCGATATAGGCGGCATCGTCCAGCACGCCGAAGCCTTTTCCCTTGGCCTCGGCGGTGATGTCGTGGATGGTCATCCCGAAGCGGATATCCGGTTTGTCGGAACCGTAGCGGTCCATGGCGTCGTACCAGCTCATGCGCGGGATGGGGTTGGCGATCTCTACGTTCAGCACGTTCTTGAACAGGGTGCGCATCATGCCCTCGAAGGTATTCAGCACGTCCTCCTGCTCCACAAAACTCATCTCGCAGTCAATCTGGGTGAATTCCGGCTGACGGTCGGCGCGCAGGTCCTCGTCGCGGAAGCAGCGTACAATCTGGAAGTAGCGGTCGTAACCGGCCACCATCAGCAGCTGTTTGAAGGTCTGGGGGCTCTGCGGCAGGGCGTAGAACTGGCCGGGATTCATGCGGGAGGGGACCACAAAGTCGCGGGCTCCTTCCGGGGTCGATTTGATGAGGTACGGGGTTTCGATCTCCAGGAACCCATTCGCATCCAGGTAGTTGCGGGTCTCGTGTGCAATCTTGTGACGCAGCATCAGCGCGTTCTTCAGCGGATTGCGGCGCAGGTCCAGGTACCGGTATTTCATGCGGATATCCTCTCCGCCGTCGCTCTCGTCTTCGATGGTGAAGGGCGGGGTGACGCTCTTGTTGAGGATGTTGATGGCGTTCACCTTGATTTCGATGTCGCCCGTATCCATCTTCGGGTTCTTGCTCTGGCGCTCCAGGACTTCGCCGGAAGCCTGGATGACGAATTCACGTCCCAGCGAGGTGGCGGTTTCCACCAGTGCGGCGGGGGCGTCGGCCTCGACCACCAGCTGCGTGACGCCATAGCGGTCGCGCAGGTCGATGAAGGTCATTCCTCCCAGTTTGCGGGCCTTCTGGACCCACCCGGCCAGCGTTACCTGCCGGCCTTTGTCAGAAATGCGGAGTTCCCCGCATGTGTGTGTACGGTACATATCGATGTTGTTGTTTTTGTCGTTCGGAATCAATCCAACCGACAAAAATACAAAAAATATCGGGATATTATCCTATTAGGAAAATATCGGGATATTATCCTAAAAGGAGGGTAAGGGAGATGAAGTCTTCCACGCCCAGGCGTTCGGGACGCAGGTCAAAGACCGGATCGGCGATGATTTCCGGGCGGATCATCGGCCGGAGGGAATTGCGCAGGGTCTTGCGCCGCTGGTTGAAAGCGGTTTTCACCACGGTCTTGAAGAGGCGTTCGTCGCATCCCAGACTGGTACGGGCATTGCGCCGGAGCCGGATCACCGCGCTCTGGACCTTGGGCGGCGGGGCAAAACAGCCCGAACCCACGCTCATCACATACTCAATGTCGTACCAGGCCTGCAGCAGCACGGAAAGAATGCCATAGGTCTTGGTGCCGGGCTTCTCGGCGATGCGTTCGGCCACCTCTTTCTGGATCATGCACACCACCTGCGGGATGCGGTCCTTGTAGTCCAGGATGCGGAAGAAAATCTGCGAAGAAATGTTGTAGGGGAAATTCCCGATGATGCAAAAATCGCCCGGGAAGAACTTCGGGAGGTTCATTTTCAGGAAGTCTGCCTCCAGCAGCCGGCCCGCGAGAGAGGGGAAATGCTGCATCAGGTAGGCCACGCTCTCGGAATCGATCTCTACCAGTTTCAGGTCGATATCGGTCCGCTCCAGCAGATACCGGGACAGCACGCCCATTCCCGGTCCGATTTCCAATACCGGCATCGGCACGGAAGCGGCATCGGGCTGCAAGGCGTCCACGATGGCACGGGCGACGCCTTGGTCGGTCAGGAAATGCTGGCCCAGGGCCTTTTTTGCTCGAACTTCCATACTTACATCTTTCTCTGAACGGAATACGGCACCCCCAGGGCCTTTACATCCCGGATGAAATCGGCATTGACCGCCACCTGGAACTTCTTGGAAAAGAACTCGATGCGGTAATGCGTCACCGGGTCGGTGAGGTAGATGTTCAGGGGAATCAAGCCCTTGTGGGCGGTGAGCAGTTTCACCAGCTTCTTCCGGAACTCCTGCGTAAGCATGGGAGTGGTGAGCTGGATGGAGAAACCGCTAAGGAGGGAATCGGACATGTTCCCCAGCAGGGCGATGTCCTTGACTTTCAATGTGTAAGGGGCGGTCTTCCCCTGGGCCTTCTCTTCGGGCCGCAAGGTGAATTTCTCCCCGATTTCGCCCTCGATGAACAGGGCTTCATGCAGCTGGATCTTCCCCAGGAACTTCTCGTGGTCTTTTCCGAAGAGGGCCAGCTCGTAACTGCCGTTGTAATCTTCCAGCACGGTGCGCGAAAACGGTCTGCCGGTGCGGGTGGTGAGGTTTTTGGTATCGGTCACCAGACCGGCCACGCTCACTTTCTGCGGGGTTTTCTTGCGCTCGCACTCGGCCACCAGGTCGTTCAGCGAGCTGATGGGACAGGTGGTGAAGGTCTCCAGTTCGAAGGTATATTTGTCCAGCGGATGCGAGGAGATGTACATGCCCACCAGTTCCTTCTCTTTCTGGAGCTTCGCCAGTTCGTCCTCCTCGCCCGACATCGGCGGCATATCCGGCCGCACGGGCTTCATTTCCTCCATCTCCCCGAAGAGGGAAGATCCGGCATCGATGGTATCGTGGTGGTAGCAATCGGCATAGTTGACCAACTCGTCGATGAAGGGGACGTTGTTCTTGCACGGCAGGAAGAACTGGGTGCGGCGGGCGCCGAACGAATCGAACGCTCCCGCGTTGACCAGGGTTTCGAAGGCTTTCCGGTTCATGCCCGGGACGCGTTCCGCAAAATCGAAGATGTCTGCAAACGGACCGTGGGCTTCGCGTTCGGAAATGATGGCATCTACCACGTTGGAGCCGAATCCTTTCATGCCGCCCAGGCCGAAACGGATATCGCCGTCCTTGTTCACGGCAAAGCGGGCCTCCGATTCGTTCACGTCGGGGCTCAGCACCTTGATGCCGCCCTTCTTGCAGTCGTCCATGATTTCCTTCAGCTCCGCCATGTTGGACAACTGGTTGCTCAGGTTGGCCGCCTGGAATTCGGCCGGATAATGCGCTTTCAGCCAGCCGGTCTGGTAGGCTACCCAGGCATAGCAGGTGGCGTGCGATTTGTTGAAGGCGTACGAGGCGAACTTCCGCCAGTCGGCCCAGATCTTGTCCAGCACCTCCTTGGGATGGCCGTTTTCTACGCCGCCCTTGATAAAATCGGCATACAGGCTCTCCAGCACGTCGATTTTTTTCTTTCCCATGGCCTTGCGGAGCTTGTCGGCCTTGCCTTTGGAGAAGCCCGACACCTTCTGGGAAATCCGCATCACCTGCTCCTGGTACACGGTTACGCCGTAGGTTTCCTCCAGGAATTCGCCCATGACCGGCAGGTCGAAGGTGATCTCTTCCTCGCCCCGTTTGCGGGCGACGAAGGAGGGGATGTAATCCATCGGCCCCGGACGGTAGAGGGCGTTCATAGCGATGAGGTCCTCGAAGCGTTGCGGGTGCAGGCGCTGCAGCCACTCCTTCATGCCGGGCGATTCAAACTGGAAGATGCTTTTGGTATCGCCCCGCGAATAGAGGTCGTAGGTGGCGGCATCGTCAATGGGAATTGCCTCAATATCAATGTCTATCCCGTGCCGTTTCTTGATTTGCGCCAGGCACTCCATGATGATGGACAGGGTCCGCAGGCCCAGGAAGTCCATCTTCAGCATGCCCACTTCTTCGATGTAGGAACCTTCGTATTGCGATACCCACACCTCCTGCCCGGAGGCCTTGTCGGTGCCGGTGGTGATGGGGATGTAGTCGGTCAGGTCGCCGCGGCCGATGATCATCGCACAGGCGTGGATGCCCGTCTGGCGGATGCAGCCCTCCAGTTTCATGGCATATTCCAGCACTTCGTGGATGAGCGGGTTGTCGCCTTCGTATTCGGCCTTCAGTTCCGGGATGTATTTGATGCAATTCTTCAGGTTCGGCTTCATTTCCTTTTCTTCGCCGTCCACCTTGACCGTGAACGGGCGGTCCGGAATGAGCTTGGTGAGCCGGTTGGAATCGTCCAGCGGCAGCCGGCTAACCCGTGCGACATCCTTGATGGCGAGCTTGGCCGCCATGGTGCCGAAGGTAATGACGTGCGAGATGTGGTCCACCCCGTACTTTTCCTGCACGTACTGGATCACGCGGTAGCGGCCTTCATCGTCAAAATCCACGTCGATATCCGGCATCGAGATGCGCTCGGGGTTCAGGAAACGCTCGAACAGGAGGTCGTACCGGATGGGGTCCAGGTTGGTGATGCGCAGGCAGTAGGCGACGGCGCTGCCGGCCGCGCTGCCACGTCCCGGGCCCACGGAAACGCCGTTGTTTTTCGCCCAGTTGATGAAATCCTGGACAATCAGGAAGTAATCCGGGAAACCCATGCGGGAGATGGTCTTCAGCTCAAAGTCGATGCGCTCTTTCTGGATGTCGTTCAGTTCCTCACCGTACCGCATGTGCGCTCCCTCGTAGCAGAGTTTGCACAGGTAGGCCACGGAGTTGCAGAAGTCGTCTCCGCGGTAGGTGCGGCTCTTTTCGGAGCCGTCTTTGTTGTACACCACCTCGTCCCGGCCCTCGTCGATGACCGCCTTGTACAGGCCGGTCCAGTGGTCGATGTCTTTGAGGAAGTCGGCCGGCAGTTCGAAACGGGGCAGTACGTGTCCGCGGTCGATGTCGTAGTTTTCCACCTTCTCCAGCACTTCCAGCGTGTTGGCGATGGCTTCCGGGTGATCCGGGAAGAGGGCGAGCATCTCTTCTTCGCTCTTGAGATACTCCTGCTGGGTATAATGCAGGCGGTCCGGCTCGTCCAGGAACTTGCCGGTATTCAGGCAGATAAGCCGGTCGTGGGCGGGACCGTCTTCCTTATCGACAAAGTGGACGTCGTTGGTGGCAATCACCTTCACGCCGTGCTTTTTGGCCAATTCGAACAGGGTGGGCACGTAGGCGCACTGGCCCTCGTAAACATCCAGGGACAGGCCCGGCACCTCGGTCTTGTGGTACATCACCTCCAGGTAATAGTCCTCCCCGAAGAGGTTCTTGTGCCATTCGATGGCCTTGTCCGCCCCGGCGATATCGCCCGCCAGGATGCAGCGCGGAATCTCGCCCGCCATGCAGGCCGAACTGCAGATGAGGTCTTCGTGGTATTTTTCCACCACCTCATGGCTCACCCTCGGCTTGTCGTAGTATTTTCCTTCGATGTGGCCGGTGGAGACAATCTTCATCAGGTTCTTGTAGCCGTTGTAGTTCTTGGCCAGCAGGATCAGGTGATAGTATTTGCGGTGCTCGGAGTCTTTGATGCGGTGGTCGTAGCCCTGCGTCACATAAATCTCACAGCCGATGACGGGTTTGACGGCGGGATGTTTTTTGGCAAATTTGAAGAATTCCTTGACCCCGTACATGTTGCCGTGGTCGGTGATGGCGAGGCCGGGCATGCCCATCTGCTCGGCGCGGTCGAACAGATGCTCGATGGAACTTTGCCCATCGAGGATTGAGTATTGCGTGTGGACGTGCAGATGTACGAATGCCATACGACAAAGATAGAAAGATTCAAGGGAAAAAGAAAATTTGTAATTCCCAAAAAAAGGAGGTATTTTTGCAGCCAAATAGCGTAAAAATGAAGCCGTTCAAACTCCTTGTCTTATTCTGTTTCGCGATCTGGTGCTCTTCGGGCACCCTGTTCGCACAAGACGAGAAGTTGTACTCCTATCAGGAGGTGGACGCCAAGCCGACATTCAAAGGCGGCGATTTGAACAGTTTCACCGTTTGGGTCCACAAGAATGTTACCTATCCGAGCATTGCCCGCGACAATGGCGTGCAAGGCCGGATCATCATTCAGTTTACGGTGGGACCCGACGGGGTTGTCCGCGATATCAAGGCCATCCGTAGCGTGGATGTCACCCTTGAGAAAGAGGCCATCCGGGTGGTGAAATCTTCGCCCAAATGGGAACCGGGTGTGAAAGACGGGGCCTCGGTTGCAACCCGTATGAACATACCCGTTATCTTCCGGTTGCTCTAAACCCGGAATGCTATTTCTCCTGCCAGCGCAGCAGGGCTTCCAGAAAATAATAGTCGGCGTACGTGAGGGGTACGTCAATCTCGCTTCCGGCGGGCAGGTTTCCTACGCAGTGGCGCAGGAGAAAACCGCCGTTCCGGCCGTCTTGGGCCAGGTACCGGGCCGATGCCAGGGTCTTGAGCTGCCGTCCGGCCAGTTTGCGGAACCGTTTGGCCAGGGCAGCGTCCGAGGACTCCAGTTGACGGGCCAGGTCCAGGAAGCCGGATGCCAGGATGGCGGCGGCCGATGCATCCCGCCAGGTGTCGGGGATGGCCGGGTCGGAGAAGTCCCAGTAGGGGATGCCGTCGGCGGGCAGATGGGCGGCCACCCATTTTCCGATTCCCGTGGCCTGTGCCAGGAACTCCCGGCTTTCCGCCGTCAAGCCGCTTTTCGCACATTCGCGCGCCATCATCGCATAGCCGTAGAGGGCCCAGGCTTCTCCGCGGGCCCAAACGGATTCATCGGAATACCCCTGCACCGTTTTCCGGGCGGTCACCGCGCCGGTCTGCGGGTCGAAATCCACCAGGTGGAAGGTGGTAAAATCGTCCCGGAAATGCGTGCGCAGGGTGGTTCGTGCGTGGGTGATCGCGATGGAGCGGAGCGTATCCAACTGGAAATAGCGGGCGGCGCGCATCAGCAATTCCAGGTTCATCATGTTGTCGATGATGACGGGATACCGGCCGCGTTTGCTGCTTTCCCAGCTTTTGATGGCGCCCACCTTCGGGTTGAACCGTCCGGCCAGTTTCAAGGCTCCGTCCCGCAAAATGGGTCCGGGCGTGATGCCGGCAATCTGCGCGGCGTTTCCGAAACTGGAATTCAGCTGGAAGCCGATGTCGTGGTGAGTGGGCGTCTCAATCAGTCCGTCCAGTTTATGGGTGTTGCGGTCGGCCCGGTCGGCCATGTCCGGATCGTTCGTACCGGCGAACGTGTACCAGAGCATGCCCGGCCAGAAACCGCTGCACCACCAGTTCTGTTTGCTTTTCCAGAGGCTGCCGTCAGGGTGCAGGGAACGGGGAAACTCCGCGGGTCCCAGCTGGTCGTCCAAATGGGTGTATTGGACGCGGGCCAGCTCGAAAACCCGTTTCGACAGGTGTTTCATGCTTTCGGCCGATGCCGTTGGAACGGCAAGGACCAGCAGTACCGCTGCAACAAGGCGTGCCTTCATGCTTATTTCGTATGGTCAAACGTAAAGCTCTCCCAGGGCAGCTGGGCGTCCTTTCCGTTGTCCAGCACGTCGTTCACGTGGGTCATGAGCGGGAATTCGCGCAGGTCCACCATGCCCAGTTCGGCTTTGCGGTAGATGGCCTTGGCCACGCGACGGGCCACCACCAGCGACTCCAGCGTCACGCCGGCCAGGATGTCCATCGCTTCCTGGTAGGTCTTGCCTTCGCCCAGGAGAATGCCGATCTTGCGCGTCCGGCCTCCGTAAACGGTTACGTAAAGGTCTCCGATACCAATCACGGTGCTGTCTTCGTCGGCACCCTGCATGCGCAGCAGCTTGGTCATTTCCTTGGTGGCCTGGTAGAAGGCGGCTGCCTGCGAATTGTAATGCAGGCCGGCGTCCGGGCCAAGGGTGCGGTTCACCAGGCCGATGGTCATGGCTACGCCCAGGGCATAGGCGTTCTTCAGGGCCACGGCGCTTTCCAGGCCAATGACGTCGTTCGTCGTGGAAATATGGTAGTAGGAGGTTTGCATGGCCTCTTTCATCATCTTGATCACCGCGGTATCTTTGCCGCAGAAGGCCACCTCGGTCTGGTCGTGGGCCACCAGTTCATAGGAGGTGCACGGGCCGCCGATGGCGTTCACCTGGCGGTGGATACCCTTCTTGGCCAGTTCGGTTTCCCAGTAGGCGGGGTAGGAAATGAGGGTGCCGTCCGGCAGGTTGATCAGGCCCTTGGTCACCGACAGTACCGGCAGGGCGGGATCCAGATAGGCCAGCACCTCGTTTAGGAACCAGTCCACGCCGAACGAAGAAACGCCGCCAATGACGAAATCGGCCCCTTTTACGGCCTCTTTCCACTGGTCGAACTGATAGTATTGGATACCTTTCGGGAAGGGAATCTCGAATTTGGGATGCTGGTTGGTCGCACGGCAGGCATCAATGATGTCTTTATCCAGCGGTGTGCCCACCAGGCGCACCTCGTTGCCGTTTTCGAAAGCTGGGAACGCAAGGGCGGAGCCCATCATTCCGGAGCCGATGATGGTAATGGTCTTCTTCATATCTTTATTTGTTGTATTTCCGGTTGAACTTGCGGGCGTATCTGGGGTCGAAGGCCATGTTCAGCGCATGGGCGAGCCGGTAGCCAGCGTTGCGAAGCTGGGTACGGGTCAACTCCACATGGTCCCGTTGCCAGAAACCGTTCAGCTGGTCGCCTTCGGACACGCCGTCCAGCCGGACGCTTTCGCATTTGTCGGCATTGTCCTTTCCCCAGTCATAGGGGGTCCCTTTCACAATTCCGGCAATCTGTTCGGGGGTACAGTCGTCGCAAATCTCGGCAATGTCCGAGAAACTGTACGGCAGCGGGCTCACCACCATATAATAGTCCCAGACCTTGTGGTAGCTGGTCTCTTCACCCAGGAAGGTAACGTCGAATTTGCCGATATCCTTGTGCCGGGCGGCATACCGGACGTGACCGGGGCAGTGCATGTCTCCCACCAGATGGACCGCCATGACCAGGGCCTTCCACCGGATGCTGTCCGGGAAGTCCTGCGCATGGCCCAGGTCCTGGAGGCAATGGTCGGCGAAATAGACGCAATTGGTCAGGCCGCGGCCGGTCTTGGGGTGCTTCAGCACCGGGAAGGGCCGGTTGTTTTCGTCCACTTCAAAGGTGTGGGCATGGGGTACGCCCTGCGCCCATTCGGGGCGGAAGGTTTCGTCCACGTAGGAGCGATAATCGTCGCAGTAGGAAGCGAGACCCATCATGGTCTGTCCGTGCAGGATCTCATTCACTTTCTCGCGAGCGGTTTTGGTCAGGTGGTTCTGGGCGATTTTGGCTACGGTAGCGTGACCCATGCGGCCCCATCCGGCTGCACCCGGGGCGATGATGGCCGCGCAAACCAGGACCGCGGCAGTCCGTAAAAGGCGATGAAGCATAGTTGGATAATTATGGTGAGCGAAGATAACAAAAATCCGGCAAAACAGCCACTCTTGCCGGCAAATCTTGGCACAGAAGTCCGGGGATGACATGAAAACGATTGCAAAGGAGGCTATAGCTCGGCAATGATTTCATCCGATACGAAGAAGTGATGCTCGGCGATGTGAATCGTTCCCTCCGGTCCCTTTTCCAGGGCTCCGGCGGCCAGTAGCCGTTCCAGGGCCTGCCTGTCGCAATGCTCGTGCAGCCAGCTTTCCGGCAGGCCCCTGCTGGTCCGGAGCCCCAGCATCAGGGTCTCCTCCAAGATCTGTCCGGGGGAGAGCGTCTCCCGCCCGGCCTCTTTCCAGTTGACGGGCTCGCAACTGTTCCAGACCCGGAGATTGACCCCGTCCTCCGGGTTCCGGGCATAAGCCGAATGCGCGCCGGGGCCCAGGCCGAGGTACGGGATGCGCCGCCAATAGGCGCTGTTGTGCACGGCCTCGAAGCCGGGCCGGGCGAAATTGGAGACCTCGTAATGGTGGAAACCGGACCGGGCCATCCGTTCGCACAGGCGGTCATACTGCCGCCGGCAAGCTTCTTCTGAAGCCTCGGTGTAGCGCCCTTTGGCAACCTGTTCGGCCAGGGCGCTGTCCTCTTCGATGGAAAGCTGGTAGGCCGAAAGGTGCTCCGGCTCCAGCGCAAGTGCCTGATCCAGCGTCGTTTCCCATTGTGCATCGGACAGCTGCGACAGCCCGAAAATCAGGTCGATGCTCAGATTCCGCACCCCCGCTTCCCGGAGGATGCGCATCGCCTCCCGCGCCCGTGCGGCATCGTGCCGGCGATTCATCCACCGGAGGATGCCGTCATCGAAACTCTGCACCCCCATGCTGATCCGGTTTACGCCCATCTCCAGCAGCGCCTGCACATACCCCGCTCCCTTCTCCACCACATCCTCCGGATTCACCTCCACCGTAAACTCCTCGAAGGTCGGGCATCTATCCTCATTCTTCGTGACGGCGGGGCCGGTAACCACGGCGTCGCAGGGACTTTGGGGATATGCTCCTCCGCAGTTACCGGTCCCGCCGTTCGATAGCACACGTCGGAGATGGGAAACGATGCGGCGCAGGGTGTCGGGGGGAAGGACGGAAGGGGTGCCGCCGCCGATATAGAGGGTGTTCACCGGAAGGCCATTCGCCGCCACGAAGTCCGGCAGCCGCTCCTCAATCTCCCGGCAAACCCGCTCTGCATAGGCATCAAAAACCGGCTCCCCGCCGCCCTTGCGGCAGGGAACCGTCTCGGAATAGAACCCGCAGTACGTGCAGAAACTCCTGCAAAAGGGTACGTGCAGGTAAATCATGTCCCTAACGGAGCATCAGCTCGGAGCGGCCCAGCAGGCCCTGCTCCGTATAAGCCTCAACCGTATAAATGCCCTTTGTAAAGGACGGGATATCGTTCAGATAGATGCTCAGTTCCACTTCCTTTCCTTCGTAATCCACCTCGCGAGAAGCCGATGCCAGCAGCGCTTCGCCGCCGCAGTTGAAGGAGGTCTGGACGCTGTTGGTCAGCAGGATGCCTTCGGGATCCTTCACGCGGATATACACCCGAACGGGACCCTTCGGCGCCAGGTCGTTCTCTACCAGGCTCAGCGTGGTCAGCAGGCGGGCTACCCGGCTGCTGCGGTCGGTCACCTTGTCGGAATGGTTGTACGCCTGCATGCTCAGGCCGCGGGCCTTGATGACGGAACCGGCGGCCACCTGTCCGGCGAGGCTCTCGACCTGCTTGTTCAGCTCTTCGTTCGCGGCCTTGCTGGCAGCGGCGTCGCGACGAGCCTCGGCCGCCTCGGCGGTCAGCTTGTGGTTGAGCGTGTTCAGCGAATCAATCTGGACAATGTAGTTGCGCATGATGGAACGCAGGGTCCCCAGTTCCTTCTCATACTGGCGCATCTTGGCGCGGTTGGTGGCGTCGGTCTTCTTGATGCGGTCGATGAGCTGTGCCACTTCCTCGCGGGAGGAGTCCAGTTGCGAGTTGATGGTGTCGTAATCGGAGCTCAGGGTGGCGTAATCGTTCTGCAGGGCGACCATCTGCTCGGTCAGTTCCTGCTTTTCTACGTTCAAATCACTGATCAGCTGCGATTTCTGGTACCAGATATACAGCAGCGTACCGGCCAGGACCAGGGCAATGGCGGCAAGCACCCAGGTGGTCGTCTTCAAACCGGTGTTTTTCTTTTCACTTTCTTGGCGCGCAATGCGCTCCAGCGGATCTTCAGTCATAATGGTATCGTATTAATGGTTTAGTCTTTCTGGTTGATCAGGGCCATGGCCTGGTCGTAATCTTCCGGATTCACTTTCACTTCCAGCTCGTCAATGTAGTTGAGGGAAATGTACGAGGAATTCTCGCCGAAAACGGCGGCCGGAATGCCGTTCTCATTCAGCATGCCTGCGCAGATATGGGCGCTCATGGCGTCCCGGTAACGCGCAACGGTTTTCAAGGTATTCATAAGGAGGATGAGTGTTTAACAAATTGATATTCAATAGCATGTACCAAGCGGACCACATCTTTGGTGAGGCCCTCCAGGGAAAAGCCGGACGGGGTCCGGGTGATGGTGATGCGGTCTTCGTCCATGCGGGACAGCCGGTTCACCAGGTTGCGCAGGCGGAACGTCCGCACGGAACCGTCCTCTTTCTCCAGCCGGTATCCGCGGTTCTGCATCAGTTCTATCAGCCGGTCCCGTTCGCCGCTTTCACCGTCGGATGCCTGCCCTTCGGGCAAAAGGGCGTCCTTTGTCGTATAGCCGAAGCGGGGATAGATGGCCGCTACGATGGCAAAGAGAAGCAGGATCTGGCCTACCGACGTCCAGCCGCCCCGGAACAGGGTCTGCACATTGGCTTCCGTCACATGCAGCAGCACCAGTGCCGTCAGGATGACCGTCAGCAGGATACAATAATAAAAGAAGGACTTGATTGCGCGTCGAAGGTATGTCATGGCCGTATTTTTCGCAAAGATAACAATTATTTCTGGTTGATTACATGATCCGCGGCGGCACAGAGGGCGTCGTAAAAGTCGGAGCCAAAGGCGTCGGTAAGGGGCTCGCGGAGGAATTGATACACGCGGACGCCTTCTCGCCGGCCTTTTTCAAAAGCGTCGTGGCAGATGGCCCATCGGTGCAGGTTGAGGGCCTTCCCGCCGCCGGTCAGCTTGGTGACGCGGATGGGGTAAAGGCGGCAGGAGATGGGCTTGCGCCATGCACAGCTCCCGGCAAAATAACACCGTTCGATGGTGCAAAAACAGTTTCCGTTCCCTTCGAATCCGGTGTAGGCGCACTCCTCTTTCCCGGGTGTCCCTTTGACCACCGGTGTCACCAGGTCGCCGTCCCGGTCCACTTCGAAAAACCCCGCCGCTTCGGCAGCCGCCTTTCCGGCGGCAGGCATGAGGGCGGAATAAACCGGATACCAGCGTTCCAGTTCATCCAGTTCAGAGGCTTCCAACGGTGCTCCGCTGTCCCCGATGACGCAGCAGCAACCCTTGCAGCGCCCGTAGTCGCAGGCGAAATACTCCAGCACCACATCCTCGGAAACCAGGATGTCACCAATCTGGATAATGGTCCCGAACGCACTCATTCTACTACATATTCAATGTTACACCCTTTGCGGAGAGCCTGCAGGATGGCCTGTACCTCTTCTGCGCTGATGGCATTGATCCGCTCGCGGTAGCGGGTCACCATATCTTTCCCCTCCGAATACCGCAGCAACAGGGACTGCTCCACAAAGTCCGGCCGGGGGATCAGGGAGAGGAAGTAATTGTTCAGCAGGTCCTTATACGTAGAGAGCTCCTGTTTGGAAAGGGTCTTCCCGGTGGCCTCGCCCAGGGCCTTTCGCACCTGGTCCAGCACGGTGAGCGGAGTATCCGCAACCATCCCGTCCGGGAGCCCGCGCGGGTCGGCCGCCTTGCAGCGGATCAGGATTTCCATCCGCTCCTGCGGATACAGCGATACGTCGTCCTGCATCTCTACGTAAAAGCCCGTATCGGCAAGTTCGCGTACGATGGACTTCCGCAAGAGGAAGCCGGCCATCTTGAAGGCCATGTATTTGTCCGTGCTGAACGGAATGGCCGCGCTCATCAACACATTCACGCTGCCGTCGTACACGTCTTCCAGGTCGTTGGAATTCACGACATAGGTCGATGTCCCCGTTCGCAGGGTCTGTTGGATCTTGGGACGCGGGGCAAAGCCCGTTCCGGTGGTCCGGAAGGCGCCCAGCCATTTGACGAGCATTTTTTTCAGATAATCCTCGTTCAGGTCGCCGATGATGGTCAGCACGCCGTCGTTCACCCGCAAGAACTGGTTGTTGAAATACAGTTCCGCCCGGTCGGGGAGGTTGTCACGCAGGGCTTTCACATCGCGCCAGGGCGAGTAGGGATAGTCCGGAAACATGATTCGGTCGATGGCGGTGCGGATGCCCTCGGTCTCGCCGCGCTGCCCCTCTTCGCGGACGGCTTCGCACAGTTTGTAATAGGCGAAGGCTTCCGGGTCGGGTTGGCGGACGTTGGCAACGGTGAGCAGGCTCCGCAACACCAGTTGCATCCGGTTGGACGGGGCGTTTCCGCTGATGCGCAAATCGGACAGGGAGACCGTCGGTTTCATGGTGATGCCGTTGGAAGACAGCATCTTGCGGAAATCGTAGCAGGACTTGCCTCCTACGCGGGAAAGACCCAGCAGGTCTCCTACGAAGGCCCCTTCGCCACGGGAGAGGTCCGGTACGGAGGCATAGCCGCCGCGGATCATCAGCGAGTACCGGATGCGTCCCGGGGTGGGCATCTGCCGGAAAACCACCTTCAGCCCGTTGGAGAACGTCCATATCTTGCCGCCCGAGATGGGCTCGGCCTGTTCGGATTTCAGTTTGACTTTCGGGGCGAAGGATACGAGCGACAGCGTATCGCCCCGGCTGGCGTGGAAATGCTCGTCCTCCGGGATGGCCGGATGTTTCCAGGCGGAATCAAAGGCGCTTTTCAGCTGGTCGTATCCGCCTTTATAGTCACCGATGCAGACCACCGACAGGTTCGCCTGGTCGTCCAGCAGGGCGCTGACGAAATTGTTGAAGAGGGACAGCTCCTTTTCGGCCGGGATCTGGCGATCGGCGAAGAAATCGATGACGGTCTTGGCCGGGGCGAGGTTGGACCCGTACAGGAAAGCCGCCTCGCACATGTCCACAAAGGAAGCGTTCTGGCTGTACCGGAGGGTGCCCAGGGACCCCAGGTTGGACGAGAAGGCGTCTTTCGCATCTTTGTATTCCTCCGGACTGGCTCCGTTCCGGTCCAGGGCCGCAAGGGTCTGGCCCAATACCCCGGCGGCGTCGGCAAGACAGTCTGCCTTCGTATGAAGCGTAATGGTATAATGCTCGTTCCCGGGACCTTCCGAGCTGCTTCGATAGACGTATTCGACGCCCGAAAGGGGGAGGTTCCGGGTTCTCATCTGTTCGCGGATGCGGTTCGTGAGGATGGTCCGGAGCAGGGAAGAATACAGGCGCGAAACCAGCGGCTGCACGGTGTTCATGTTCTCTTCCGGCGTCCGCGGGAACTGGTACATGGCCGATACAAACGAGGTCCGCGACGGGATGTCCAGGAAGGTGAACATAGCGGAATCGGCCGGCTCCCACCGGTATTCGGCCGCCTTCGGCGAGGCGGATCGGGGCGATACCAGCATGGAGAACAGGGTGATTTTCTGCAGCATGGCGTCCGGGTCGATATCGCCGCTCACCACCACCGCCTGCTCGTGGGCGTACATGTCGGCCATGTTGAACAGGAGCATCAGCGTGCTGTCCACCGCGCCGGAATCGCCCATCGGAATACGCTCGAACCGATACGTGGTGGCATCGGACGAGACCGTGACGAAGCCGTCGCGGGAATACCCGACTCCCTTGTCGGCCAGAAATTTATAGGGGGCGCGCTGCTGGAAATTGGGGATGCTGCGGAGCGGCAGGCGGGCGGCTTCCCGGTCGGAAGCGCCTTTCTGGATCAGGGCGAAATCGGCTGATCCTTTGTTGGTTGCGTTGGCTACCAGGTAGTAGGAAATGCCGTTTGGAAGTGCTCCGACGGTAATTTGGGAAGAGGTGGGAAGGGGGGTCAATTTCTGGGCTGGCATCATTATTGAAAGGAACAAGGATGCAGCACAGAGCAGGATATATCGGAGGTAACGCATAAATTTACGATTCGATCATGCAAAATTAAAAAGAAAAATCACTATTTTTGTGGTTCGATAAAAGAAAATGTTAAACACCAAGTTATACGCAATGATGAAAAAAATGATTCTTGTACTGGCAACAGCTCTTCTGTCTGCCGGTATCATGTCCGCTCAGGACCTGGCTCAGGCAACTGAATTGTACAACAACGGTGCCAATGCGCTGACCACGGGCGACAAAGTGTCGGCTTTGGAGTATTTCCAGAAAGCCTACGAAATGGGAAAAACCATCGGTGAAGAGGCCGATGAATTGGTGAAGAACTGCAAGCAGGCCATTCCGACGGTGATGCTTTCCATTGCAAAGGAATTGTCCAACAATCAAGAGTATGACAAGGCGCTTGAGCAAATCCAGGCAGCCATCACGGTGGCGAAGGATTTCGCTGTCAGCGAGGTCGAGGAAGAGGCAACTTCCCTGCTTCCCCAGATTGAACTGATGAAAGATATGGACGCCGCGAACGATGCTTTTAACGCCAAGGATCTGACGGGCGCCGCCGCATTGTACAACAAGGTTTTGGAGGCTGATCCGTCCAACGGCCCCGCTTCCATCCGCCTGGTGCAGTGCCTGGCCAATTCCGGCCAGATCGAAGAGGCCAAGAAGGCCCTTTCCGTCGCCGAGGCCAACGGCCAGGGCGAGAATGCCAAGAAGGTGATTGGCGGCGCGCTGCTGAAGGTTGCGGCCAGCGATCTGAAAGAAAAGAAGTTCGCCGAGGCTTTGGCAAACGCTGTTCAGGTGAACGACTATACGGAAAATGCCCAGGCTTTCCTGGTGGCCGGCCAGGCTTCCCAGCAGCTGAAGAAGAACGCCGACGCCATCAAGTACTTTGAGCAGTACCTGGAAGCGGCTCCGAACGCCAAGAATGCCAATGCCATTACCTTCACGGTGGGTGCCCTCTATCAGGGTGCCAACAACAAGACCAAGGCTCTCGAGAACTACAAGAAGGTGGTCAACGATCCCAAGTGGGGCGTCCAGGCCAAGCAGATGATCGACGCCCTCAGCAAATAATGAAGGAACTCGAACTCCTTGCTCCGGCAAGGAATGCGGATATCGGCATCGCAGCCATTGACTGCGGTGCCGATGCCGTGTATATCGCAGGACCGGCCTTCGGGGCGCGTCAGGCGGCGGGCAATCCGGTTGAGGAGGTCCGGCGGCTGTGTGCCTATGCCCACCGGTTCGGGGCCAGGGTGTTCGTAACCTTCAATACCATCCTGTACGAGGAAGAACTGGACGAGGCACGGATTCTTTTCCGGGCGTTGGAAGAGGCCGGGGCCGATGCGTTTATCGTCCAGGATCTGGCCGTCCTGGATTTCGGCGCCCGGGTTCCGCTGCATGCTTCTACCCAGTGCGCCATCCGGACCCCGGAGCAGGCCCGGTTTTATGAAAGCCAGGGCTTTGCGCGGCTGGTGCTGGAGCGCGAGCTGTCTTTGCAGGAGGTGGCCGCCATCCGCGAGGCGGTCTCCTGCGAGTTGGAATTCTTTGTCCACGGAGCCCTGTGCGTGTGTTACAGCGGGAACTGCTACCTGTCGGAATATCTGGCCGGCCGCAGTGCCAACAGGGGAGCATGCGTCCAGGCGTGCCGTTCGTTGTACGACCTTTCGGACGCCTCTGGCAAGGTGCTCTTGCGGGACAAGGCCCTCCTTTCGTTGCGGGATTATAACCTGGTGGACCGGCTGGAAGACCTGGCCGGCAACGGCATCTGCTCGTTTAAAATCGAAGGCCGCCTGAAGAATCTTTCTTACGTGTGCAATGTCGTCCGGGCCTATTCCCGGGCGCTGGATGCCCTGGTGGCGGCGCATCCCGACCGTTGGCGGCGAGCCTCGTTCGGAACGGTGCGGGGCGGGTTTGAACCCGATCTGTCTAAGACGTTTAACCGGGGATATACCCAGTTGTACCTGGATGGCCGCCGCGGCCCGTGGGCGGCCATGGATACTCCCAAAGGCATGGGCGAGAGGATTGGCGAAGTGGCTTCGGTGCGTCCGCTGAATGCCTGGGAGTGCGTGGTGACGGTTCGTCCCCGCGGCCGGGACCTAAAACTGTCCAGCGGCGACGGCTTTGCCGTGGTGGGCCGGGATGGCATCACCGGTTTCCGGGGCGATGTTTGCGAGGGGCTCCAAATCCGGTGTAAACAGGTTTCGGGCCTGCAACTGGGTGCGGTCCTGTACCGCAACCTGGATGTCGCCTTCGAAAAGACGCTCCAGACTTGCCGCCCTGAACGCCTGCTGGATGTCCGCCTGGCGCTGGTCCCTGCCGTAGCGGGGGTACCCTCCGTCTCGTTCACAGAAACGAAAGAAAATGCTCTCTCGCCGGAGGATACCCCCGCTACAGCGGCTTCCGATTCCCTCCGAGGAGCATTTTCCCTAATTTCCTGTGACGAGGAGGGATCGGGAGCCGCTGAAACAGGTCTAATGCTGGTAGCGGAGACGGAAGACGGAAGAAGGGCGTCGGTGCCGTTACCGGAGGGGGAACCCGCTGATAATCAGGAGCGGATGGCAGCCCTGCTACAGACGCAGTTGTCCAAGAAAACGGGTATCTATCAGTTCCGGTTCTGTGCGCAGAATATCCCCTCGTTACCCCTGCTGCCGGCAGCCCGGCTGAATGCCCTGCGCCGTGACCTGGCCGAGGCCCTGGACCGGGATCCTTGCAGGCAGCGGCCCCTTCCGGAAGGCAGAAAGACCGAAATAGGGCCGGGATGCGCCCCCTATACCTACAAGGCCAATGTGTCTAATTCCCTGGCGGCGGTCCGGTACGGCGGCGCCGGCGAGCTGGCCTATGAACAAACCCATCGGACCGATGCCGAACTCATGCGCACCCGCTACTGCGTCCGATACGAACTGGGCCTCTGCCCCAGGCACCACGGCAGCGGAACCAACGCCCCGCTTTTCCTCACCAACCAGGGCCGCCGCCTCCAGCTCACCTTCGACTGCGCCCGCTGCGAAATGACGGTGGGCGCCGTCAGATGATTTCAAAGACCAGATCTACGTCGCCGAAGTGGCCGGTGACGTCTGTGTTGGCTTCGAAGAAGCGGCGTGATAACTGGCCGCGCCAGACAATGTCGTCCCGGGTATTGAAGGGAATATTGATGTCGAATCCATAGCTTTTCGAATTGATTTTCACCATAGCGGAACACTTCCAGGTGGTGCGGGTGCCGCCATCGTCCTCGGTAATCAGGAAGGCGCAGTTCTCCAGCTGATCGGTCCAGTCCGATACCAGCACGGCGTTGAACGGAACGGGCGTACCCACCTGCCCGCGTTTGACAACCACCATGAAATCGGTTACGGTGGGGCTGTACAGCAACATCTCGGCTTCCGTGCTGGCGGTAAATTCCTCCAGGCACCCGATCTTCACGAAAAATTCACTTGCCCCCGCGAACCAGGCGTCGAAGTTCCGTTTGGCCGTAAATTCCTTCAGCACCAGGGTATGAACCAGCGCCTCATCGCTCTCTCCTTTCAGGCGGATGGTGCCGCCCTGGCCCCAGTCGGGGTTTTCGCGGCGGAGCACTTCCAGGGTTTTGTATGCCGCATCATCGTTCCGGTTCACAACCCAGACCGGCCGCTCCAGCGCCGTATTTTCATCGACCAGAATCTCCCGGACGATGCCGTTTTCGCGCAGGTAGCCCACGTTCTTGGACGAACCGTCGTCCGGGTCGAAGGTGATGACCGGCGCCTCGCTGCCGTCCCACCGGTCTTCGAAGGGCCAGTAAATCTGGATGTCGGACTCCGTAAGGGCGTTCAGGTACTCCTGTGCACTGTTGTAGCCGCTTCGAGAAACCTCGCCGGTCTCTGACGCCTTGGTCGCGGCAAAGAGGTTCTGGACATAGTCGACAATCCATTCCCGCAGGGGCTTGGCGTAGTCATTTCCAGCCGCCTTCGCCTCAGGCGCTGCCCCGACACCCGTCCCCGGGCGGGTAAACAAATTCTTCAGGGTGTATTCCGAATCATATCCGTTCCCGGTCGATGCCTGCACGGCCGCGTGCACCTCGTTCCATTGCTCCGAACCCACCGGAAGGGCGGCTAGGATGCGGGCCACATCTTCCAGCGGAACGGCCACCGGATCATACTCTTTCACGGTCGTATCGACCTTCTCACAAGCGGCCAGCGCACCGGCCAGCAAAGCAAAATACAGTACTTTTTTCATAACCGTCATATTTTTTGCAAAGTTCGAGAGGATTATCCGTGTAAACTAATTTTACACGGCTATTTGCAAAAAATGGGCGTACAATGCTGTGGAAGAGCGATTTTTCGAAACGGAAAAATCGATTTTTTATATAAAAAAGCGGACAAAACGGGAGGCGCCGCCAAGATCCTGCAGCAAGGAAACGCCGGAAAAACCGGCATCCCGGAAAACGGCGGCGGTCTCCGGTCCCAGAAGGGCGTTGATTTCCGCATAGCCCCAGCCGCCGGGTCGTAACAGCGTCCGGGCCCAGCGCGCCACGGCCCGATAAAAGACCAGCGGGTCCTCGTCCGGGACAAACAGCGCCAGGGCCGGTTCATGCTCCAGGACGTTCGGCCGCATGGCGGCACGCTCGCGGTCCATTACGTAAGGCGGGTTCGCCGTCAGCAGATCGAAGGAAGCCTCCGGAAGGGATGCGGGCGGATCCTGCAGGATATCGGCCTGTACGAACGAGGGGGCTCGGTGGCAGGCTACCTGTTGTCCGCGTGCGACGGTCAGGGCTTCCGGGGAGATGTCCACCCCCGTCACTTCCGCGCCCGGAATCTCTGCCGCCAGCGTCCACGCAATACATCCCGATCCGGTACACAGATCCACGACTGCGGGGGTACCCGGAGCCGCTGCCAATATCGTGTGGCAGAGGAATTCGGTTTCGGGGCGGGGAATGAGCACCGCAGGCGAAACGTTGAAACGGCGTCCGTAGAAATCGGCAAAACCCAATATATATTGAATAGGTTCGCCGTTCCGCAGCCGCGCCAGATCTCCCGCGAGACATCCGGCGGGCACCTCAAGCGCGGGCTCCGTCAGGTAAGCGTGCCGGGACACGCCCAGCCGCTCCTCACACAGGAGGAGCATCATCGAACGGGCCTCCGGCTCCGGGTACAGGGCCGTCAAGGCCTCCGTGCCCTGCCGGATAAAGTCCGCCAGCAGCATCGTGTCAGGAATTCTCGATCAAAATGGTCAGGAAGGACGTCATGTCCATGCCGGCCGTCTGGACCATCTTGGGCACCAGCGAAGCATTCGTCATGCCCGGAATGGTATTGATCTCCAGGAAATACAGCCCCTCGTCGGAAAGGATGTAATCCATGCGCACCAGGCCCTTGCAACCCATGTGCCGGTAAATCCGGCAGGTCACATCCTGCACGTTCGCGGTGGTCGCTTCATCCAGGGGAGCCGGGCAGATCTCGCGGCTGTTGCCATTGTATTTGGCGTCGTAGTCGAAATACTCGTTGTCGGTAACGATCTCGATGAGCGGCAGGGCCGTCACCTTCTGCCCGTCAAAATAGGCGGCACAAGTAACCTCGCGACCCACAACGGCCTTTTCCACAATCACCGTCGGGCCTTCCGAGAAGGCGTAATTCACGGCCTCGGCCAGTTTCTCCCGGCTCTTCACCTTGGTGATGCCAAAACTCGAACCGCCATCGGTCGGCTTCACAAAAACGGGATAGCCCAGTTTCTTCGAAACCTTCTCCACAAAAGCATCCATGTCATCTCCCCGACGGATAAAGGAATCGGCAGCCAGGTTCACGCCTTCAAAATCCCGCAGGTAGCTCTTGCAGGCATATTTGTCAAAAGCGGTGGTGGCCACGAAGGAGGAGCAGCTGCTGAACGGGATGCCGAGCATCTCGAAATAACCCTGCAGCAAGCCGTTCTCGCCGGGCTTTCCGTGCTGGACGATGTAGGCAAAATCGAATTTGATCTTCTCGCCCAAGACGTTGACGGAAAAATCGGACTTGTCCACTTCGGGACGGGATCCTTCGGGCAGCGGAACATGCATGGAGTTCCGTTTGCGATAGGCTACCAGCTGCCATTTTCCGAAACGGGCGAAAATCTCATAGACATCATAGGCATTCTGGTCGATGCGGGATGCGACAAATTCACCTCCGCGGCAAGAAACCTCCCACTCGGAGGAATCGCTGCCATATACCACTGCGATAACTTTGTACTTGGACATGACTTATTCGAAATAATACTGTTCAGAATGGGTTGACTGTTGTTGGGTATCCTCGTCGCCGCCGCTGCAGCCCAGGTCCAGCACCATGCCGGCCGGCTCCATAAAGCGGTCGTTTTCGCTGATGCCGAGCGTTCCGTCGGCCAGCACCTTCTTCATAAAGATGCCCCAGATGGGAAGGGCCATGTTGGAGCCGCTGCCCAGAGCCAGGGATTGGAAGTGGACCTGACGGTCTTCGGCACCCACCCAGACGCCCGCCGTGAGCGTAGGCGTATAACCGATGAACCAGCCATCGGCATTGTCATTGGTGGTACCGGTCTTGCCGGCAATCTCTCCTCTCAGCTGATAGCGGCTGCGCAGCCGGCCCGCCGTACCCTGGTTCACCACGCCTTGCATCAGGTTGACCATCAGGAAGGCCGTCTGGTCGGAAATGGCTTCGCGCTTGACATTGGTAAACTCGCTGAGCACGTTGCCCTGGCTGTCCTCGATGCGGGTCACGAACAAGGGACTCACATAAACACCCTTGGAAGGGAAGGTGTTGTAGGCCGATACCATTTCATAGACCGACAAGTCGGCCGGCCCCGTACACAGGGCGGGAACCGCATCCACGTGGCTGGAGATGCCCATTTTGCGCATCATCTGGACCATGGCTTCGGGACCGAACTGCTTCATCAGGTAAGCCGAAATGTTGTTCGAGGAATGCGTCAGGCCCCATTTCAGCGTAACTGTCTTGCCAATCCATTCGGCCTTGTCGGTACTGCGCGGGGTCCAGGTGTCCTCGCCCACGATAAAGCTCTGCGGGACATTCACCACCTTGTGGCAGGGGGAAAGGCCCTCCTGCATCGCAAGCGTATAGAGGAACGGCTTGATGGTGGAGCCCACCTGCCGGGCGCCCTGGCGCACGTTGTCATATTTGAAATAACGGTAGTTGGGCCCGCCCACATACGCTTTGATGTGACCGGTGGACGGCTCGATGGCCATAAAGGCCGCCCGCAGGATGGATTTGTAGTAGCGGATGGAATCGTCCGGGGTCATGGTCGTATCGATGTACCCCTTTTTGTTCCAGGCGAACACGCGCATCTGCGTAGGTTGCGAGAAGCCTTTCAGGATGTCGGCCTCGTTCACGCCGTCCTTTTTCTGCAGGCGATAGCGGTCGCTCCAGCGGCGCGCCTGCCGCATCACCCGGTCGATGGTCTCGGAATCCACATCGTTCGAGAACGGTTTGTTGCGCTTGTATTTCAGGTCCCCCTGGAAACTCTTCTGCAGGTCCTTCCCCAGGTGCTCGGCCACCGCCTCTTCGGCGTACTTCTGCATCTTGAAATTGATGGTCGTATAGATGCGCAGGCCGTCCCGGTCCAGGTTGTAGGGGGTGCCGTCGGGTTTGGCATTCTTGTTCAGCCAGCCGTACAGGTCGTCCGTCTCCCAGAGCAGGGAGTCCCGGCTGAAATCCTCCCGGTTTACATAGTCGCCGCGGCGGGGCTTGTGGGCATTCATCGTCCGGCGCAGCATGTCGCGGAAATACGGGGCCAGACCGGCATTGTGGTCCTGTACCTGGTACGACAGCGAAATGGGAATCTGCTGGATGGAATCGCGTTCCGCCTTGGTAATGTAGCCCTCTTTGCACATTTGTCCGATCACGAAATTTCGGCGCGCGAGGGATTTATCCGGGTTGATGACGGGATTGTACCGCGTGGGTTTGTTGACCATTCCCACCAGCAGGGCGCTCTCTTCCACCGTCAGGTCCATGGGCAGCTTGGCGAAAAAGGTTTCCGAAGCGGACCGGATGCCGTAGGCGCTGCTGCCGAAGAAGATGGAGTTGAGGTACATGTCGATGATCTCCTCCTTCGTATAATCCCGCTCCAGCTTCACCGCCGTAATCCATTCTTTCAGTTTGATCCATACCATCCGGACTTTGGACCATCCGGGAATCTTGCTGCTGACATCGGCCCGCGGATAAAGGGATTTGGCCAGCTGCTGGGTGATGGTGGAACCGCCGCCCTGGCTGCTGTTATGCAGGAGCAGGGTCTTGAAGAACACGCGGCCCAGTCCGATGAAATCAATGCCGGAATGCTGGTAGAACCGGGCGTCTTCCGTCGCGATGGCGGCATGGACGAGATGGGGGGACAGTTCCTCGTAGGAAACGAAGGTCCGGTTTTCGATATGGAAGGTGGTCAGGATTTCTCCGTCCTGGGCGATTACCTGCGTGGCAAGCTTGCTGTCCGGGTTTTCCAGCTCTTCGAACGAGGGGATGTCGGCGAACATCCAGACCAGCAGCAACATGAAAAAGAGGAGGGCAAACGGGAGGAAGAGAAGCATCCAGAAGCCCTTTACGATATTTCCCCGGGTTGTATCTGTCATTGCAAAAAAATTTCAAAAAAATATGAACTATGTTCATCTATACATATAGGTCACAAATTTAAAAACAAAATTTGGATAATTGCGGTGTTTCTTCTTTACTTTGCATCGTGATTTGAAAAAATGATGCCAGAAATGGAGGGAAATTTAGTGATCGTTGAGTCTCCGGCGAAAGCCAAGACCATACAGAAATTTTTAGGAAAGGATTTTGTCGTGAAGCCGAGTTTCGGCCACATCCGCGACCTGCAGGAAAAGAAGTTGAGCGTGGATGTCGAGCATGGTTTCGCGCCACAATATGAGGTTCCGGCCGATAAAAAGAAAATCGTTTCCGAACTGAAGAAGCTGGCCGCCGGCGCACAGACCGTCTGGCTGGCGTCCGATGAGGACCGCGAGGGAGAGGCCATCTCCTGGCACCTCGCGCAGACGCTGGAACTGGATGCCGCCCGCACCAAGCGCATCGTCTTCCATGAAATTACCCGGGACGCCATCCTGAAGGCGGTAGAAACCCCGCGGACCATCGACATGAACCTGGTGAATGCCCAGCAGGCACGCCGCGTGCTGGACCGCCTGGTGGGATTCGAACTCAGCCCCATCCTGTGGCGCAAGATCCAGCCGAAGCTCTCGGCCGGCCGCGTGCAGAGCGTGGCGCTGCGCCTGGTCGTGGACCGCGAGAAGGAAATCATGGCCTTCCAGAGCGAACCTTATTATAAGGTAGAGGCGACCTTCATTCCCGAAGGCACGCAGACCCCGGTGAAGGCCTTGCTGGATACGCGTTTCAAGGGTGCGGACGAAGCCCGTGCCTTCCTGGAAGACAGCATCGGTGCATCGTACCGGATTGCATCGGTAGAAAAGAAGGAGAGCGTGCGTTACCCGGCTCCGCCTTTTACAACCTCGACCCTGCAGCAGGAAGCGTCCCGCAAACTGCGTTTCCCGGTAAGCCTGACCATGCGCCTGGCGCAGCAGCTCTACGAGCGCGGTCTCATCACGTATATGCGTACCGACTCGACCAACCTGAGCTCCCTGGCACTGGGTTCGGCCAAGAAATTCATCATCGACCAGTTCGGGGACGAGTATTCCCATCCCCGCCAGTTCAAGACCCATTCCAAGGGTGCCCAGGAGGCCCACGAAGCCATCCGTCCCACCTATTTGGAAAATGCGGACATCGAGGGGACGCAGCAGGAAAAACGCCTCTACGCCCTCATCTGGAAGCGCACCGTGGCCTCGCAGATGGCCGATGCAAAGGTCATGAACACCGCCATCAAGGTGGCCTCCGACAAGCGCAGCGAACTCTTCTCGGTCCAGGCAACCCAGGTCCTGTTCGACGGTTTCCTGAAGGTGTACATGGAGGGGTCCGATGAGGATTCGTCCGATGAGGAAATCCTGCTTCCGGAACTGTTCGAAGGCACGCCGATGCAGGCGAAGAGCCTCTCTGCCGAGTGCAAGTTCACCTCGGCCCCGCCCCGCTATTCCGAGGCGACCCTGGTGAAAAAACTGGAAGAACTGGGCATCGGACGTCCGTCCACCTACGCCCCCACCATCAGCACCCTCACGACCGGCCGCGGCTATATCGTCAAGGGCGATAAGGATGGGGTGAAGGAGCCCGTTGTAAACTATACGCTCAAGGACGGCAAGATCTCCTCTTCGCGCAAGAACGAAACCGTCGGCGCCGAGAAAGGCCGCCTGCTGCCGCAGGAAATCGGCATGGTGGTCTCGGACTTCCTGGTCGGCCATTTCGGCAACATCATGGATTACGATTTTACGGCCAACGTGGAGAAGGATTTTGACCAGGTTGCCGATGGTAAATTGACCTGGAACAAGGTAATTGCCGATTTCTACGGTCCCTTCCATCGCCGCGTTGACGAGGCCATCCGGGACCGTAGCTTTAAAAATGTAAGCAGGACCATCGGTACCGATTCGGAAGGCAATGTTTACACGGCCAAGTTCGGCCAGTTCGGTCCCTTCGTCCAGAAGGGGGACGGCCCCGGCCGCCAGTATGCGTCGCTGGGAAAGGGCCAGCTCATCGAGAACATCACCCTGGAAGAAGCGATAAAGCTGTTCTCGTTGCCGCGTACCGTGGGTCAGTATGAGGGAATTGAGATTATTGCGACCAAGGGACGCTTTGGACCGTACCTGAAATATGGCACGACCAACGTGTCGCTTCCGCGTGGGGTGGACCCGTTGAAAATCACCCTGGAAGAGAGTATCAAATTGATAGCGGAAGACAAGACCAAATCGTCTGCAAAAGCGGTTTTGAAGGAGTTTCCGGCCAGCGGTATTCAAATTGTTAACGGCCGCTACGGACCGTATATCAAACATGCCGGAAAGAACTACCGAATCCCCAAGGGAACGGATTTGGAGGCCCTTTCTGAGGAAACCTGTAAAAAAATTATAGCTGGGTAATTTGTAGTTTATAAGGAAATTCTTTATTTTCGTAGCCGGAATAAAAGGTTTTCTTTATAAACTGTAAGTTATGCCCAGTTATCAAATTGATCCCGTCGATCAGAAAATTCTTTCTTTCCTGGTTAAGAACGCCCGGATGCCGTATCTGGAGATTGCCCGTGAATGCGGCGTGAGCGGAGCGGCCATCCATCAGCGTGTCAAGCGCCTGGAAAACAATGGCGTCATTACCGGTTCCCGCCTGTTGGTGAAGCCCCAGGCGCTGGGGCTGAATGTGTGCGCCTTTATCAGCGTGTCCCTTTCCGAATCGAACAAATACCCCGAGGTCGTCGAGGCCATCAAGCATGTCCCCGAAATCGTGGAGTGCCATTTTGTAACCGGGCGCGCCGCCCTTCTCCTGAAGGTGTATTGCCTGGATAACGATCACCTGATGGAAATCCTCCTGAGCACCATCCAGAAAATCAAGTACATCCAATCTACGGAAACCATGATTTCCCTGGACCAGGCTATTGAGCGGCAGGTCTGGGTGAAAGAGTTCAAGCGTTCCACCGGAGCCTAGTTTCATGAGAGGATTTGGCAAGATCGGATTCCTGTTGGCCGTGTTGCTTTGCAGCCTGGCGGTGCCGTTGTCTGCCCAGCAGGCAAAGACCGTTACGCTTCGCGGTACGGTGACGGAAGCCATGGGCGGAGAACCCGTTTCCGGCGCCATCATCAGGCTGGACGAGAATTACCTGTGGGCCGTGACCGATGCCGACGGCCGTTATCTGCTGGAGAACGTCCAGCCGGGCACGTATCTGCTGGAAATCGACTGCCTGGGGTACGTGACCCGCAAAGAAAAGATTACCGTCACCGCGAGCCGGGACAAAGTGGATTATACCCTTCAGGTGAATTCCCTGGCCCTTGACGAGGTGCGGGTGACGGCCAGCAAGTCGGACGATGCGGCCGGAACCACACGGGTCCTGGGCCGAAATGCCCTGGATCATCTGCAGATGACGGGCGTGTCGGATATCGCCGCCCTGCTGCCGGGCGGGAAAACCCTCAATCCGGACCTGACGGCCGATAACCAGCTGGTCCTGCGAAACGGCGGCACCCTGGCGGGCAATGCGGCTTTTGGAACGGCGGTAGAGGTGGACGGCGTCCGTCTGGGCGGGAATGCCTCTACGGGAGAGATGGCCGGTGTCGGGACCCGCAGCCTGGGGGTGGAGAATATCGAAGCGGTAGAGGTGGTGACGGGTGTGCCCTCGGCCGAATACGGAGACCTGAACAGCGGTCTCATCCGGATCATTACCCAGAAAGGCCGCACGCCGGTCAAAGCTACTTTTTCGGTGAATCCCCGCACCTATGAAGTCTCGGTGTCGAAGGGCTTCGACCTGGGCGACAAGGGCGGAATCCTGAATGTGAGCGGCGAATGGGCCCGCGCCACATCCAAGCTTTCCTCGCCGTACAAGGCCTATACCCGCCGGAGTTTTACCTTTGACTACAGCAAGACCTTCCATAAGAAACTCCGCCTGGAAGCCGGCCTCACCGGCAACATCGGCGGCATGAACAGCGAAAGCGATCCGGACCTTTTCAAGGACGAGTTCGAAAAAGTCCGGGACAACGTGCTGACCCCGCATTTCAAGCTGGTCTGGCTGCTCAACAAATCCTGGGTGACCAATGTCAGCCTGGACGGGAACATCTATTACCATGACGAGCGGACGCACATCCATGCGTATAATTCCAATTCTTCCTCGCTCCCGGCGGTCCACAGCGAGCAGCTCGGTTATTTCCTGGCCGATGCGCTTCCGCCCACCTATTATTCCGATGAAATCATCGATTCCAAGGAACTGGACTACAGCGCCTCGCTCAAATATGACTGGCTCCGCCATTTCGGACGGTTCAAGAGCGTCCTCAAGGCGGGTGTGCAGTGGAAGGCTACCGGAAACATAGGAGAGGGAGAGTATTATGAAGACCCGCTCCTGGCGGCCAGCGGCTACCGTCCGCGTCCCTATACGGATTTCCCCTACATGCACAACCTGTCGGTTTATGCCGAAGAACGGTTCACGATACCGCTGGCCGGGACGGAACTGGATCTGACGGCCGGGCTCCGGTTGGAAAAGGTCATGATCAGCGGGGCGGCGTACGACCGCATGACCACCCTTTCTCCCCGTCTGAACGCCAAGTGGAAGATATCCAAGAACTTCTCCCTCCACGGCGGATGGGGCGTGACCGAGAAACTACCTTCGTTCTACATCCTCTACCCGGAAGAAGAATACCGGGATATCCTGACATTCGGCGTCTCTTATCCGAACGGCCACTCTGGCTATGTCTATTATACCCAGCCCTATTATCCGCCGACCAATCCGGATCTTCGCTGGCAGCGCAACAACAACACGGAAATCGGCCTGGACGCTTCGTTCCTGGGAACCGATATCACCCTCTCGCTCTGGCGGAATGTCACCCACGACCCGTACAAGTTCGGCAAAGCCTATCGGCCCATCTCTTATGTGACGATGGCCGTTCCCGCCGGGTTCACGCCGGCGGACGATCCCGCACCGCTGGTGGATCATCAGACCGGACAGGTATGGATGCGCGATGCCGACGGGTACCGCGTGCCGATGGATGTGCTGCACGCCAGCCGCTCGTTCGCGGGTGCCGATATGCAGATGAACGGCAGCGACGTGGAGCGGTACGGCGTGGAATTGACGGCCGACTTCCCGGAAATCCGGGCCATCCGTACGCGCCTGCGGCTGGACGGTTCCTATACCCATACCTATACGGTAGATGAGACCCTGTATAGTTATTACAACCGCACCATGATCGGCGGGGAGCCTTATCACTATGTGGGCATCTACCCGGGCGGCAATACCGGCAATACCGTGTCGAACGGCCTCCGGTTCGACAACCTGGACGTCAACCTGACGGCCATTACCCATATTCCGTCGGCCCGGCTGGTGATTACCTGCCGGCTGGAGGCTGCCCTGCTGCGCCATTCGCAGCGGTTGAGTGAGTACCAGGGGAAACAGCTGGCCTTTCGGCTGGACAACGGTTACAGCGCCCTCTGGCCGGTGGCCTGGATGGACCTGGACGGGAAAACACATCCGTTTACGGAGCAGGAAAAGGCCGACGACGCCTTCTCCCTGCTGCTCTTGAAGTCGGGCAACATCTATACCTTCGACGCAGACGGCTACGACCCGTATTTCAGCGCCAACCTGAGCATAACCAAAGAGATCGGCGATCACGTGTCCTTCTCTTTCTTCGCCAATAATTTCACCAACGCCCGTCCGTATGTAAAGAGCTATGCCACCGGGGTGGCGGCCATTTTCACGCCGGCTTTTTATTACGGACTAACCTGCCGCATCAAGCTATGAGAAAGGGAATGATATTGTTGCTGGCGCTTGTGAGCGCAGTGGGTTGCCTTCAGATGAAGAGCGAACCATATGAGGGCGGGACCTTCAAGCTGACCGTTTCGACGGTCCTCCCTTCCGAGTATTCCGAATTAAGCGGGATGCCCATTACGGTCCGGGCGGACAACATCGTCTCCTCCACCATCTATACCGGGGTGACCGACCTCCATGGAAAGGCGACCTTTACCTTGGAAAACGGACTGTACGCGGTAACGGCTTCCGGCCGGCACGGTGAGCATATCTTTAATGGAACCACTTCCGGCCTGGTCAAGCTCCTGGGTGGCGACGCGTCCTGTACGGTTCCGCTGTTCCACTCCATCAGCGGTGCCCTGGTGATCAAGGAAATCTATGTGGGAGGCTGCAGCAAGGCCCCGCAGGAGGGAACCTGGCAGAGTGACAAATACCTGATTATCCACAACAATTCGGCCGAGACCGTCTATCTGGACGGCTATTGTCTGGGAACGGTTTCCCCGTACAACGCCACGGCCAACAACCCCTGGCCGGAAGGGATCGATTTCGCTCCCATCATCCAGGCGGTCATCGGTTTCCCGGGCGGAGGACAGGACTTCCCGCTCGCGCCGGGCGGCGATGCCATCGTGGCGCTTTGCGGAGCCATCGACCATACCCGGCAGTATCCGCTTTCGGTGAACCTGAATCGTGAAGAGGTGTTTGCCCTCTACAATCCGGAATATTTCCCGAATCCCACCTACCATCCGGCTCCGGGCGATAAGATCCAGTCGGCCCGGCTGATGGATATCGTCATCAAGACGGGGCAGGCCAATGCTTATTCCATCTCGATTTCGTCGCCTACCGTCCTGCTTTTCCGCGCCAAGGGAATGACGATGGCGGAATATGTGGCCCAGGCCGAAAGCATCACCCAGGTACCGGGGAGCACGGAACGGGTGGTGAAAATCCCGCTCGAGTGGGTCGTGGACGCCGTGGAGGTGTTCGACGGCCGCTCCTCCGGAAACCGGAAACGGCTTTCCTCGGATTTGGATGCAGGCTATGTCATCCAGTCCGACACGTACAAGCAGCACAGCCTGATGCGCCATGTCGATGAGGCGGCCACGCAGGCGCAGGGCTTTGAAGTCCTGATGGATACGAACAATTCAACCGATGATTTTTATGAAAGCGACACGCAGTCTTTGCACAATTAGCCTCCTGCTGGCTGCGGCGTGGTCGCTTGCAGCCCAGGTGAATCCCTGGAAAGACGGGGACAACATCACGGGAATCCGGGTCGGAAACCCTCCGGCGCGGCAATCCTCGGCGCTTCTGTTCGGAACGATGGAAAACGGCGGGTTCCGTCCGGCCTTTGAAGCCGCGTCTTTCTGGAAAGCGGGCGTCCGGGCCGGGACCGAGGTCCATGAAGGCTCCGTCTCCATGGCGGGGAACTTCTCGTTCACCCAGAAGGAGGGGAAGGACATGATGCGGTCCATGTTTGTCCATCCGGGTCTCTATCCCTTTGATTTGATTGAATTTACACCCGGCCCCAAGACCCTGCAGACCTACAGCTTCGACGGCGGGCTCGCCTGGGGCTTTTCGGAACGGTGGACGGTGGGCGGAAAGGTCCGCTTCGAAGCGGACAATTATGCCAAACGCAAGGACCTCCGGCATACCAATTACTATCAGGACATTACCGTCCTCCCGGCCGTGAAATACAGTTTCGGGACGGACAGGAAACTGCATATCGGCCTGAACGGCTGTTACCGCAGCAAGAGCGAAAGCGTGCAGGCCGAGCAGCTGGGCGCTTCGGGACAGACCTATGACGTCTTCCTGGACAAGGGAATGATGTATGGGGAACGTGAGGTGTGGGACGGAGACGGTGTGCACCTGGCCGAGGCGGGCGTGAACCGTTTCCCGGTGCGCGAGCAGACCTGGGGCGCGGCCATCCAGGCCTCGTATGATGCGGGCCTGTATGGGGAATTTGCCTATTCCCGCAGCTTCGGCGAAGTGGGCGAAAAAGGCTATGTCTGGATGCGGTTCCCGGGTGAGCAGGTCACGGCCCGGCTTACGTACCTGACCGAAAAGGGGAATTACAAAGGGATTTTCCGCCTGGAACTGAACAGCAACCTCCAGCACCTCAACGAGTTTGCCGTAGATCGCGAGAACACCGGAGGCGTCGTGACGCCCGTTTCGTACACCGACGCTCCCAAAGAGCTTTCCCGTCGGCACACGCGCAGCTTCCAGTTCCGGTACGACCTCTATTCCCGCAAATTGCCGCACCTGATGGTGCTGGCCAGACGGAGCTGGGTGACGGAAACGGCAACCCCGGCTTATCCGTACGCGGATTCGCTGGGCGTAAACATCTATTCCTGCTCGGTGGCGGCCGATTACCCGGTGGGACGGTTCCTGTTGGGGATGAAGGTGGATTATGCCGGCGGAAAGGCCGATCAGCCCGGGTTGAGAAGCATCGACCCGTCGATCCCCGTAGAAAAACCCTATCGCCTGGAAGGCGACTGGGTGCGCCGGATGGAATACATGACCGCCGATCGTCTCGGGCTGACGCTCTCGGCCCGTTATGCGTTCGCCCTGGGGTCCGTGAAAGGCCTGTTTGTGGGAGCGGAAGCCTCCTGGACGCATGGTTTCAACGTGGCGGTCCTGCCAGGTTCCGACCGCAAGAGCGCAACCCTGCAATGTGGAATTAATTTTTGAGAATCATGCATAGATCTTCCATTATCCTCATGCTTTCCGGAGCGCTGCTTTGTGGCGCCTGCGGGAAAGGAGACGCGGACCGGACCGATAGGCCGTCGGCCGCCGGCCTCCCGATCCGGGTTGAACCCGTGATCACGCGTGCGACGGAAACCGATTTTGAAAACGGCGACGCCATCGGCCTGACGGTCTCCCGCGAGTCGGGCGTTTATGCGACCAATGAGAAACTGGTCTTTGACGGGACCAGTTTCGGCGGTTCGCTGGTCTGGTATGCCGAGGGGGCCGACGTGGCCTCGCTGTCGGCCTACAGCCCCTGGCAGGAAAGTGGCGTTCCTACGTCGTTCACCGTCCAGGCCGACCAGACGGCCGGAACCTCTTCTTCCGACTTCCTGGCGGCCTCGAAAACCGGCGTCATTCCATCTGCGAATGCCGTGGCAATGGTCTTCCAGCACCGTCTGACCCGTCTGGTGATCAAGGTGCAGAACAATACCGGAAAGACAATCACCGGCATCACCGTGGGCGGTGCCCGGCTGGCCGCGAAACTCTCGGAAGATTTTACCGCTACCGTTGATCCTTCCGCCGCGGTTACGCCCGTGAAGGCCCGCAATGCCGCCGAGAAGACCTGGCATGCCATCCTGCCGCCCCAGACCGTTTCCCTGAGCGTAAAGGTGGAATCGGAACTGTCGCTTCCGGAGCAGTACCTGGCCGAAGCGCAGCTGCAGGGAGGAAAACAGTATTCGGTGGGAATCGTCGTGAATCCGGACGGCTTGAAGGTAACCCTTTCGGGCGCCATCGACAACTGGGAAGACGGTGGCGAGCTGGAACCGGGCGGCAATCCGCCGGCCAGTGATTTCGAGGAACATCTGGACCAGAACAAATTCATCTACCATGGGACGACTTACAAGGTGGTCAAGATGAAAGACGGCAAATGGTGGATGGCCCAGAACCTGGCCTATCTGCCGGAGGGCAAGACGGCCTCTGCTGATTTGAGTGCCGTAACCGCCGGTATTTTCGCCCCCATTCGGGTGAAGGCCGACAAGACCGGTGCCGAATTCGCCAACGATGCCACGACCATCGCGACCAACGGCTATCTCTATCAGGCGGAAGCCGCC